>ERZ1023425.103-NODE-103-length-20440-cov-6.119303_pt1 | contig 20440 bp, 22 predicted proteins | sample MGYA00380514_ERZ1023425 | MGnify/ENA primary metagenome ERZ1023425 (study PRJEB33173, sample SAMEA4830391) | metagenome | study: EMG produced TPA metagenomics assembly of the PRJEB25223 data set... | reverse complement strand
ATCGCAACAATCACACCCCCAGCTCAAAACATACAAAATGATCGTATCTTTGATCACTACCCGACGCTGGTTTTATGCGTCAAAGATGAAGGTGAAGGCGTTGCTGAAGACCAATTGGAGCGAATTATGCAGCCTTTTGAGCGTGGTGAGTCTGCTCGTACCACACAGGGTAGCGGACTTGGTCTAGCTATCGTCAGTCGTATTGCTCATCTGCATCAAGGCGTCGTTGAGGCCATCAATCATCCCAATGGCGGACTACAAGTTTGTATCAAAATTCCGTTAATGACCCAAATTAATGATACGCCAAATGATGATTTTGACACTACGCCAGCTAATCTGGCTTAATACTGCCTTTTTGATGGATGGTTTTTTCAACTCGGTCTTGAGTCAACTCATCGGCTGCAACCACAACACCCACTTGTTTTGCGGGCCATTTCATGATAAACCTTGCACCATGCAGCGTTGGGCTTTCATCTACCGATAGCTTTGCATTAAACCAAAATGCAATTCGACTAACAATAGACAACCCCAAACCATAACCACCCGATGCCCGAGTTCTGCTATCATCTAATCTGGTAAATGGAATAAAAACTTTTTCACGATTTTCCTCAGAAATACCATGCCCATCATCTTCAACACTGATAAACGCCTCGCCCTTAACAACGCCAGCACTTAGCATGATGGTTGATTGTGCATAACGCAGTGCATTACCAACCAAATTTTGAACCACACGGTGTAGATATCGCCTATCTGCCATCGCCACAGCTTTCGCAGGCGGTAATTTACAAATCAGTTGAATAGGCTTGCCTAATGCATTGGTTTCACGCTCAATTTGCTCGGTCAGGTCACGCAAATTCACCATCTCCCAATCAAGCTTCGGAGAACCCTCCTCAAGCTTTGCGTAAGTCAAAATCTCATCAATCAATTCATTGAGCGACTCAATATCTTCATCAATAAACTGTCTTTGCAGCTGCCGAGAGTCTTCATCGTCTGTATCAGCCAGCATATCTACCGCAAAGCGAATGCGCGCAACAGGTGTTCGCAGTTCGTGTGATACCGCTCGAGTAAGCTCTCTTTGTGATTCAATCAAGCGTTTGATGTGTTCTGTCATAGCATTAAATGTCATTGACAATCTGGCAATGTCATCTTGTCCCACTACTTGAACTTTGGTATCAAGATTACCCTGAGCCACACGATTAACACCAAGCTGTAGCAACTGAAGACGCCTTTCTAAAGGAAAAATCAAGGCATACACGCCAAGTGCAATCAATAAAACACAAATCAGTGCAACACTTGCCAAAAGATTCAGCGGAAACCAATTAAATAAAGCCACAGGACCGACTACAATTACCATATCTTCTACCTCTGAGGCAACAATGAACGACATGGTAGAATTTTGACCTCGAATTCCATCTTGATAAGAAATGACCAATTCATCCCGTTTTAGTCTGGCAATTTGATCATGGTCAAGATGCAAATTATTGATAGACTGTTGATAAATCGGATAACTGAATTTTTCACTCAAATATTCAAGGCGAGCCTGTTTTTGCTCATAACCATGAAAATACGATAAATCATCTAACAAAAAAATCGTCATGGCACGCACTTGACGCTCACCAACCTGAGCCAATTTGACCGTCAAAATCTCATCGGTACCCTCAAGATGATGGTAAAATGTCGATTGATTGGTGTAAGGATCGTACCTTACGACAGTTTTTGCCTCTTCAATGCGACGCATTTCTCTGGCTTTAAACTCAACAGAATCCATGGGAATAATTTCAAAATTACTCCCAAATAACGCACTAATATCATTTAACCAATAATTTTTTTGGGCGTTGGTTTCTTGATGAATGGCACTTTGACCAATCAAATAAAAAACGCCCGTTGCCACTGTTTCTCGATAAGACTGAGCCCGTTCTTGGTTGATGGTATCTACCAATAGATAAGCAAAAAAAGCAACAGATAAGCAGACAAGCAAAAGCCCTGCATAAATTCTAAAAAAGATACTTCTTTCTGTAAAACTAACCAAAGTCATATCAAACAGCGCCTGATAAAATGAAAGCCAGCAACAGCTGGCTTCACACGCATCACTTTGTCGAAACAAAATGCCGTGAATTAATTGCCTTCTTTAACAAATAGATAGCCTTTACTGCGTACGGTTTTGATGCGTTTTGGGTTTTCTGGGTCATCGCCAATTTTGGGGCGAATGCGAGAAATACGCACATCAATGGAACGGTCTTGACCATCATATTCAATACCACGGAGTCTTTCAAAAATATCTTCACGAGATAAAATTCGACCTGCATTTGATGCCAGCAACCACAACAAATCATATTCAGCACTGGTAAAGTCTACCAATTCGTCATTAAGCGTAACCGAGCGACCGCCATTATCAATGACCAAATCACCAAACTCTAAGCGTTGTGGAGAAGTATCAGATGGCACGGTATCAGAGCGACGCAATAAAGCACGAATGCGAGCTAATAGCACACGGGGCTGAACAGGTTTTGCCACATAATCATCTGCCCCCATTTCAAGCCCTAATACTTGATCCATATCATCTGTTCGTGCGGTCAACATCAAGATAGGCTGCTGATAATGTGCACGAACTTCACGACAAACCGCCAGACCATCACTTCCAGGCAGCATGACATCAAGCACAACCAAATCAGGCTGCTCACCGATAATGCGACGAATGGCACGAGTACCATCAGTCTCAATAGCCACATCAAGCCCATTTTTTCGCAAATAATCTTGTGTCAGCATCGCCAATCTTTCATCATCTTCGACGATTAAGATTCGAGGCATGTTTTCTTTTTCAGTAGTCATAATTATCCTAAAGTGATGCGGTCACCACAATAACCTAAACTGATTTTATTTTATCATGATTTAATCATGTCAATCATCTTAAGCACGATTTTTATATTTTTGAATGGTTTGTAGCTGAGCTACCGATTCTGCCAATGCGGTTAGAGCGGCGGTTGTGTCAATGTTGGCACTTTGGTTTGCCAACGCTTGTTCAGCATTGCGACGAGCTTCGGCAATTTTTGCTTCATCTAAATCATATGCTCGTTCAGCAGAATCAGCCAAAACTGTCACAACATGAGGCTGTACCTCGAGTACGCCACCTGACACATAAACCACCTCTTCGCTTGATCCATCGGCAGATTTCATACGCATAGGACCTGGTTTTAGCAAAGTAATCAATGGTGTATGACCCGCCAAAATGCCAATTTCGCCAGAGTGACCATTTGCAATCAACATGCTAATATCACCGACATATATCTCTTCTCTAGCACTTACCACTCGGCACTTAAAAGTTGCCATATCATTCTCCCAATAGACCAGCAGTCGTTAGATCATGCCACAATCAGATTACCATCTGACTGTGGCTGCGTCAGTTTATGCTTTTAATTTTTCAGCTTTAGCAACAACTTCGTCAATACCGCCAACCATATAGAATGCTTGCTCTGGTAGATCGTCATACTCACCACTGATGATCGCTTTAAAGCCAGCGATAGTATCACGCAATGCCACATATTTACCAGGTGCCCCTGTGAACACTTCTGCCACATGGAATGGCTGAGACAAGAAACGCTGGATTTTACGAGCACGATAAACCACCAGTTTATCCTCTTCTGACAATTCATCCATACCCAAGATGGCGATGATGTCTTTTAGCTCTTTGTAGCGTTGTAGCACCTCTTGCACGCCACGCGCTACGCTGTAATGCTCCTCACCAATAACCTGTGGGTCTAACTGACGAGATGTTGAGTCTAGTGGGTCAACCGCAGGATAAATACCTTGTGATGCAATATCACGGCTTAGTACAACCGTTGCATCTAAGTGTGCAAATGTCGTTGCAGGTGATGGGTCAGTCAAGTCATCTGCTGGCACATAAACCGCCTGCACAGATGTAATTGAGCCTGATTGGGTGGAGGTGATACGCTCTTGTAACAAGCCCATCTCTTCGGCCAAAGTCGGTTGATAACCTACCGCAGATGGCATACGACCTAAAAGTGCTGATACCTCAGTACCTGCCAATGTGTAACGATAAATATTATCAACGAACAGCAGAACATCACGGCCTTTGCCCGTTGCTTCGTCTTTTTCATCACGGAAATACTCTGCCATGGTCAAACCAGTTAAGGCAACACGCAGACGGTTTCCTGGTGGCTCATTCATCTGACCATAAACCATGGCAACTTTTGACTGAGTAAAATCTTCGGTATTAACAACGCCTGCTTCTTGCATTTCATGGTAGAAGTCATTACCTTCACGAGTACGCTCACCCACACCAGCAAAAACCGACAGACCTGAGTGTTTTAGGGCGATATTATTGATAAGCTCCATCATGTTAACGGTCTTACCAACACCAGCACCACCGAACAGACCAACTTTACCACCTTTGGCAAATGGACAAAGCAAATCAATCACTTTAATGCCTGTTTCTAACAGTTCTGTACTATTTGACTGCTCATCATAACTTGGTGCTTCACGATGAATGGACCATTTTTGTTCAGCATTTACCGGACCTGCTTCATCGATTGGGCGACCTAGGACATCCATAATACGGCCAAGTGTTGCTTGACCGACTGGCACCGAAATGGGTGCACCTGAATTAGAGACAGGCAAGCCACGCTTCAAGCCTTCGGTAGAACCCATGGCAATGGTACGCACCACACCATCACCCAACTGCTGTTGGACTTCTAGGGTAGTTTCGGTACCATCGACACTCAAGGCATCATAAATTTGTGGTACTTGACCACGGTCAAATTCAACATCAATTACCGCGCCAATAATCTGTACAATACGACCGCTCATTGCGTTCTCCTGCTTGCTTATCTTGTTTTTTATTCTGCCAAACCAGCTTTGGATTGGTTGGCGGTTTCTCTAAAAGTATAATTTGAAACTATGCCTTTGCTGTCAAATAAAATGACAAGTTCTTTGGTCTGTATATTTTCACCCAAAGAAAAGAAATTATAAGGGATAAAATTTCTTGCCATCGGTTTGGAGCGAGTGTGGCGGTATGTCCAAATTTCATTACCACTATCATAAAAGAGATGCTATCAGCAGAACCAAATCTACCAAAAATCTCTTGCTTATTGGTCTTGCCCTTAATGATGGTCTGCTCAATGGTTTGTTGGTTTTGCTCTTTCATTGCAACATTACCAGTAGAAACACAACCTGTTACCAAAAGTGCCGTCAGTAAAGCGGAAATAGTCAGGCGAATATGATAATTTAACATATTAAACGCCTTAAATGATTCCCTAAGAAACAGCGGCAGCACCACCAACGATTTCCGAGATTTCTCGTGTAATCGCTGCCTGTCTGAGCTTATTATAAACCAATTGTAAATCTTTAATTAAGTTGCCAGCATTATCTGTCGCTGCTTTCATCGCCACCATACGGGCTGACTGTTCAGAGGCAATATTCTCTCGAACGGATTGGTAGACTACAGATTCAATGTAACGCAATAGTAGGCTATCAATGAGCGTTTTGGTGTCTGGCTCATAAATATACTCCCAACTGTGTGCCTGAAGCTCAGTGTCATCAAACTCGCTCTCTGCCAATGGTACAACCTGTTCAACCACTGGTTTTTGAGCCATAGCATTGATAAACTGGTTATACACCAAGTAAATGCGATCTAATTTTCCATTGAGATAATCATCAAGCATGGCTTGAACTGGTGTATTAATCTGCTCAAGTGTGGGGTTATCGCCATAGTCAGTGACCGCTGAGGTTACTCTACCGCCAAAGCTCTTAAAAAAGCCCACGCCTTTTGCACCTATTACTGCAAATTCAATTTCAACTGACTGCTCTTGATAGCTTTTGACTGTTTTTAACAAGTTTTTGAATAGATTGATGTTCAAACCACCTGCCAAACCACGGTCAGAAGTTACAACCACAAAACCAACACGATTGACCGGACGGTTAATCATATAGGGATGCTTATAATCTGATTGCGCTTGCACCAAATGTGAAATGACACGGCGCATACCATCTGAATAAGGACGACCCAATTCCATTCTCTCTTGGGCACGACGCATCTTACTGGCAGCCACCATCTGCATTGCACGCGTAATCTTTTGCGTACTTTTAATGCTGGTTACTTTAGCACGAATTTCTTTTAAGCTTGCCATAATTATTCCAATACTGGACTTATTATAAAAGGGTTTATGGTGTATTAAAACCAACGCTTAACACACCATATTTCTTTGCTACAATCAGTAGCTTACTGATGCTTTAAATGACTCAACTGCAGCTTTTAGACGACTTTCGATGTCATCATTGTAGTTGGCAGTTTCATCAATTTCATTCATCAATGCAGCATGATCGTTGCGTAGGTAGCGTAAGAAAGCCTCTTCAAATGCACCAATTTTTTCTACAGGTACATCAGACAAATAACCTTCATTTGAGGCGTAGATAACTGCCGCTTGATCAGCAATAGACATCGGTGCATATTGCTTTTGCTTCATCAGCTCAGTCACACGCACACCATGCTCTAGCTGCTGCTTGGTAGCATCATCTAGATCCGAGGCAAACTGAGCAAATGCAGCAAGTTCACGATACTGAGCAAGTGCTGTACGGATACCACCTGAGAGCTTTTTGATGATTTTGGTCTGAGCTGCACCACCCACACGAGATACCGAGATACCAGCGTTTACCGCAGGGCGAATACCTGAGTTAAATAGGTTAGACTCTAAGAAAATCTGACCATCGGTAATTGAGATCACATTAGTAGGTACGAACGCTGATACATCCCCTGCTTGAGTCTCAATGATGGGCAATGCTGTCAAAGATCCAGTTTTGCCTTTAACTTCGCCACCCGTAAACGCTTCTACATAGTCAGCATTGACACGAGATGCACGCTCTAACAGGCGTGAGTGTAGATAAAATACATCACCAGGGTATGCTTCACGCCCTGGTGGACGGCGTAGTAGCAAGGAAATCTGACGATAAGCGACAGCTTGTTTTGATAGGTCATCATAAACAATCAAGGCATCTTCACCACGATCACGGAAGTACTCACCCATCGTACAACCAGAATATGGAGCGATATATTGTAATGCTGCTGGCTCAGAGGCAGAAGCAACCACAACAGTCGTATAAGCCAATGCGCCTGTTTCTTCTAATTTACGCACCACATTTGCAATGGTTGAGCGTTTTTGACCAATAGCAACATACACGCACTTAATGCCTGAGTTTTTCTGAGCGATAATCGCATCGATTGCCAAAGCGGTTTTACCAGTTTGACGGTCGCCAATGATGAGCTCGCGCTGACCACGCCCAATAGGAATCATGGTATCAACTGCTTTATAACCAGTCATGACAGGCTCATCAACAGACTGACGAGCGATAACACCAGGGGCGATTTTTTCAACTTTATCGGTCAGCTTGGCATTAATAGGACCTTTACCATCGATTGGGTTACCCAATGCATCGACGACACGACCAAGCAGTTCAGGACCTACGGGTACTTCCAAAATACGACCTGTGCAATATGCTTTTTGACCTTCTTGTAGGGACAGATATTCACCCAGTACAACTGCACCGACTGAATCTTGTTCAAGGTTTAGTGCCATACCATACACACCGCCTTCAAACTCGATCATCTCGCCATACATAGCTTCTTCTAGGCCATGGATTTGCACAATACCATCAGAGACACTGACGATAACGCCTTCAGTTTTTGCAGTTGCGCTTACGTCAAGGTCTTGAATACGCTGCTTAATCAGATTGCTGATTTCGGCTGGATTCAATTGTTGCATTGCCTTGTTTCCTTTGATTTAGACAGCTGACTACTTACGCAGTTAGCTGAGTCTTTAATTGTTTTAACTTGCCACGCACTGAGCCATCAGTAAACTTGTCACCCACCTTGATCGTAGCTCCACCCAACAAATTTGGGTCTACAGATTCGTGCAAAATCACGATAGAACCTGTTGAAAGTGCTAATCGCTCTTGAAGCTTTTTACTTTGAGCTTCGGTTAGTGGAAAGGCTGAAGTTACATAAGCATCAACCTGTTTAAGCTCTTGTGATTTTAGCTTGGTGTAATGAGCAGTGATCTCAGGCATAAGCGCCAATCTGTCATGCTCTGCCAACTGTTTTGTAAAGTTGGTTAACGCTTGTGATGCTTGCTCTGCTGTTAATTTGCCATAGGCATCCATCAGAATATCTGCTTTTTGTTGTGCAGAAATGGCTGGATTGTTCAGCAGTGAAGCAAAATCTTCATTGCGTACAACATCGCTTGCAATCAACAAAAAAGCTTCCCAATTGCTGATTGCATTGTGCTCTTTAGCGTAATCAAATGCTGCTTTGGCATATGGTCTAGCTAAGGTAGTAAGTTCAGCCATGATATCCTCTAATTACAGCTTAGCCGCCAACTGTTCAAGCATGCTGGCGTGTTCTTGTTCATTGATTTTGTCTTGCAAAATCTTTTCAGCACCTAGTACAGCAAGACTGGCAACCTGTAAGCGAAGTTGTTCACGGGTTTGGGCAGCTTCTTGCTCTACAGCTGCATGAGCTGCAGCGATGATGCGTTCGCCTTCAAGGCGAGCTTGTTCTTTAGCATCTTCAATCATTTGGTTGGCGGTTTTATTCGCACGCTCAATGATAAATGCAGCTTCGGTTTTAGCAGCTGCAAATTCTGCCTCTACTTGCTTTTCAGCAGAAACCAAATCCGCTTTTGCTTTTTCTGCGGCATTTAAGCCTTCTTCGATTTTGCGTTGACGCTCATTAATCGCGCCGATCAGTGGTGGCCATACAAACTTCATGCAAAATAGCACAAAGATTGCAAAAGCAATCAGCTGACCGAAAATGGTTAAATTGATCATCCAATCACCTCGTTGTTAGTGAAAGTCAGGTGATGCCCACCTTTGTTTCTAAGACCCAAAGGTGGTCGTTAAACTGACGGTTTCAGCTTATGCGAATGGGTTGGCGAACAATAGAAGCATTGCGATACCAACACCAATCATTGGTACAGCGTCAAGCAGACCTGCAACGATGAACATTTTGGTCTGTAGTTGTGAACCAAGCTCAGGTTGACGAGCGGTACTTTCTAGGAATTTACCGCCTAGGATAGCAAAACCAATACCTGTTGCTAGTGCACCTGCACCGATTAGTAGAGCTACTGCAAGTAGTGTGTACTGTGCGATTACTGGATCCATGATGTCTCCTTATGACCTAAAATCAAGGGTTATTAAAAAAGGTTCAAATTAATGTTCGGATTCTGCTGAGATTAACGACAAGTATACAATCGTCAACATCATAAATACGAACGCCTGAAGAGTAATAACTAGAATATGGAAGATTGCCCAAGGCACGCTCAGTGCCCACTGAATCCAGAATGGCATCAGTGCAATCAAGATGAAAATAAGCTCACCTGCGTACATGTTACCAAATAGACGCAGTCCCAATGAGATTGGTTTTGCTAATAAGGTAACAATTTCAAGTACTAGGTTAATTGGGATTAAGATAGCTTGCAAAATTGGATTTTTTGCACTAAAAGGATGCAATGTAAATTCTGCAATAAAGCCACCAACGCCTTTATATTTCAAACCAAAACCAATGATTAGGAAAAATACGCCAATCGCCATACCCAAAGTAATATTTGGGTCTGTGGTTGGTACAATTTTGAAATATACATGATGTGGATCATGACCCATTAATGAACCTACCCATTGAGCCACGCTTGGTATCCAGTCAATAGGCACCAAATCCATTAAGTTCATCAAAAAAATCCACACAAAAATCGTCAATGACAGCGGTGCTATCAGCTTTGATGGACCATTGTAAGACTCACGAACACTGTTGTCTACGAAATCAACAATCATCTCAACAAAAGCTTGTAGCTTAGTTGGAACGCCTGAAGTCGCTTTACGACCAACCGCCCAAAAAAGCGCCAAAAAGAAAATACCCAAACCAATTGACCAAAGCATGGAATCCACATGGATCTCCATAAATCCCATCTGCTGAGCTTCAGCGGCATCATGAGCCACTTTCCAGCCCAATTCAGGGTGGTGTCCAAAAGTCCAATTGGTCAAATGGTGAGCAATATATTCTGTAGATGTCTGTTCGGCTGCCATAAATAAGCTTCTTATTTTAACTCAAAAAAGAAAAATTGGTGATAAACGCCAAATCAAAAAACGAAGTTACCATTTAACTCTTTTCAATCCATTGTCAGCAGTTTGGCTGATTAACATTTCATCAACCGTACTTCCCTTGTCCATTAATTCCGACAAAATCCATACTTTTGCATTGATTTAAAAAATCAATGAATTTCATAAATACTTATGAAATTCATAACAATAAATTGTACTTGTAACTAACAGAGTATCTTACTTTAGTGTTGGCAATATGTAAAGACCAAATCACCATTTTATTGCCGAAATTTTGCAAATTTATGGGAAAATTGCATAATTTTATGATTCTCTTGAGAGTAAACAATTTGTTATCAAACTATTTTCAAGAGTTTTATCAATGATAGCTAATATTACTAATATTTTAAAATAATCTAATGTTTCACAAAAGCTACCGATCAATTACTCGCTTTTCTATCTAAGATGCATGGTCTTTATGGGTTGATTGATTGATAATTTTGATACAAATAATGCAAGTAGGGATTTGATAGGCAAATTATTTTATCTTAATCAATACCAAATTTTGGCTGATAATCAAGATAATATATCCTATGATGACCGAAACTGTGCTAATTGGTTGAATCTTTAAGAACACAAAAGCAAATAAAGCTAAGGTGGCCGCCCATTTGATCACAAGGCCTAAATAAGTATTAAGCATGATTTGACGAGCGTACTTAGCACCTACGGTATGATAAGCGATGTGAGTAAAAATCAGCTGCCCAATAAAGGCAATCAAAGCACCAATCAACAAACCTTTGGCAATCAGCCTATCACCATCTGCCATCACATAGCTTAGCACCAAGCCAAATATCATGACGCCAAAAATGACCCAAATTTGACGCATTTGGGCTTGATAGATGGCAGATTTTTGATTACGCTGGGCAGGACGGCTCATAAGCTTCATGATTTTGATTAAAATACTTGATTATAAAGAGCCATCTTGCACGACGCAAGAATTATTTATACAAGAATTATTTGATGCCAGCACATGTTTGGAGTGCATTCACCTGTGCCACCCATGCACTGATAAAATCTTCACCCATACCACTCATATCTTCTTGAATAATAGCCACATTGACATTACCAAGTTTATTTTTAATACCGTCTGAGACCACCCCTTGAGACGCAAGGCACATAAATGGCTGTGGTCTTGCTTGATTAAGCAGCTTAAATTGGCTGGCTTTTGGGTTTAAGTGATGATCGGGCGTCAAAGCCCCTGCAAATTTCAGCCCTGCCGCTTGTTCGATATACTGAAAAGCATCATGATACGCCCAATACGGTGTCATGCCATTGACCTGTACGCTTTGAACGGCTTTATCCATACGCTGCTCAAAATCTGCGGCATTTTGGGCATATTTGGCTTTATATTCTGGGTTGGCATGACTGTGCACCACAGATAACGCACGCACGATGGCTTTGGCATTTTCTGGATCAAGCCAAATATGTGCATCTTCTGAATCTGGTTTTTGGCTGCCATCAATATGCCTTAAAGGCAGACGATTAAAGGCGTTAAATTTTAGCAATGAAATTGCATTCGGTGCATCTGCCAATGTTTTGACCAAATTTTGTTCAAGCGATTCACCAAACCAAATGACATAATCACTGTCTTCAACCAGTTTGATTTTGCTTGGTGATAGTGAGCCATGATGCCCAACATCGCCAGCAGTAAGCAGCACTTCGGCATCATGCTGACCTTGGGTAACTTCATGGCTTAAAAGTGCAAGCGGATAATTACTGACGCTGACCACGCCAGCCATCGCAGATACTGAAAAAATCGTGGTGATGGGTAATATGATTACAGCTTTTAAAGATTGATACAAAACAGAGCTTTTAAAAAGCGTTCGTGATGTGAATGTTGTCATTGATAAGTACCCTAATGTCTAAAAATGAGTAAAATTATAGCACAGCCAACATAAAAATATTATTTTATAACATAATGCTTGCCATCAAAATTTGGATAATATCTTGGTTTTGTTTACCGCATAACTTAAAATGATGGTCTTAAAATGATGGTCTTGAAATGATGGTCTTGATTGATAATTACTGCTATAATATAACTGATAACAATAAAGTCAATCATCAATCAACGGTCAAATTTATCAATTTATGGACTAAATCAATCTTTTGCGGTGGTTGGCTTATTGGATACCCATAACGGATATTACTGATCATAATTGATTTATTGCCCAATTTTAAAAGGTTGTTATGCATTTAGCTCATCATCATTGCCATAGCCATCACCATGATGAACATCATCAAACCCCCAAGCAGCGCTTGACTGATGCAAAAGCCTACTGTGCCAAACGAGGTGCTAGATTTACACCACTGCGTGAAGAGGTTTTTCAGCTAATTTTGCAAGCAGACAAGCCCATGGGTGCATATGACTTAATCAGCGCACTTCAACAAAGCCGTTTATCTGATGCAAATGCAAAAAAAACCAATATTGCACCGCCGACCGTGTATCGCTCATTGGAGTTTTTGCTTGAAGAAGGGCTGATTCACCAGTTAAGCTCCATGAATGCGTATGTCCCTTGTTGCCACCCCAGAGATCAGCACGCAGCGGCATTTTTAATCTGCCGATGCTGTCAAAAAGTAGAAGAATGTAGTAACCTTCCTGTCGATAGTATGATGAATTTTGCTGCCAAAGATGCAAACTTTTTGGTTGAGCGTAGCACCATAGAACTCAAAGGCGTATGCCGTGACTGCCACCAAAAGCCATAATACGCCAATCATCCTACAATTAGACCAAGTCAGCTATCGTGTGAGTGATGGCGATTTGGTGAGTGGTGTCAGCATGAATATTCATGCAAGTGAGATGATTAGCTTGATTGGTCCAAATGGTGCAGGCAAGTCTACCTTAGTTAAGCTCATCTTGGGCTTATTAACCCCAACTCAAGGCAAAATCACCAAAAAAGTGCGTCATATCAGCTATGTACCTCAACGCTTTAGCATACCAAACATATTGCCCTTGCGTGCCATAGATTTGCTCAGACAAGCCAATCCAAAGCGGTTAAATCAAGCTCAAAAAGATGACATTTTTGATAAGTTATCGATAACATCTTTATTATCTAAACAGATGCATCATCTATCAGGTGGCGAAACGCAGCGTGTGCTGCTTGCCCGTGCTTTATTGGATAAGCCTGAACTATTAATCCTTGATGAACCGATGCAAGGGCTAGATCCAGAAAGCGAAAGCTGGTTGTATCAGTTTTTAGATCAGCTACCTGAGTTTTTACAATGTGCGATGCTTGTGGTATCACACGATTTGCATTGGGTCATGAAAGGCTCTCGTCGTGTCATCTGCTTAAATAAGCACATCTGCTGTCAAGGTGTGCCAAGTCAAATTGCGATCGCACCTGAATTTGTGCAACTGTTTGGCTACCAAGCACCTTATATCCATCAACATACCCACTGCAATCATCATTTAGATCATGAGCATCTTGAGAGCGGTCATAGACATCGAGACACCGCATGAGTGAATGGCTACCAATTATCGCACCTGCTTGGATTGCTGGTGTATTGATTGCATTATTATCCGCACCGTTAGGCTGCCTAGTCTTGTGGCGGCGTATGGCTTTTTTTTCGGATACTCTGGCACATGGTGCATTGCTTGGTATCGCGCTTGCCGTATGGCTAAACCTGCCTGCTGATTTGGGCATTGGTATGATTAGCATTGCTGTCATCATCGCTTTAACCTTACTCAAAGATAAAAGACTTCCTAATGATGCCACCTTGGCAGTATTGGCGTCCACGCTACTTTGCTTGGGGCTACTGACACTCACTCAGCTCACTCAGCAACAAGCAAATGTGCTTGGGTTTTTGTTTGGTAGCTTGCTTGATATGGATTGGTCGGATTTACCAAGACTTGGCATGCTGATTGCAATGGGCTTAGTCATTTTAAAACTCATTTGGCAATCTCAGGTTAAGCTGGCAACCTCTGAAGCACTTGCCCAAATTCAGGGCATTAACCCATTACATCAGCATCTATTTTTTATGGGGCTTTTGGCGGGATTTTGTGCTGTGGCACTTCAGGCGGTTGGCAGTCTATTAATCAGCGGACTTCTCATATTACCTGCCTTGATTGCCCGTTTGTTTGCACAATCACCAACGATGATGGTATTTTTATCCATCGTATTTGCCCAAATTGCTGTTACTGCAGGAGTTTGGGGGAGTGTGTGGCTTGACATTCAAACAGGCTTATCCATCGTACTCATGCTTGCCATTGGGTTTTTTATTACCTTTGCCTGCAAAAAAATCCTAAGCAAATATGCCTAACATTACCAATAACCATACCTTTAATATCGTTCAATTATCCGATCTACACCTGATGGGGGACATTGGTCAAGCCCCCAGTTATCAGCGATTTTTGGCAGTTTTTCAGACAGCAAAGCGTCTAAGCCCAGATTTATGGCTTTTGACAGGCGATTTGGTGAATGATGGTAATAGCGATGCTTATGATTGGTTATTTAATCAACTGAAAGCAACCAAAACGCCCTATTTGGCTATCGCTGGCAATCATGATGTGACACACGAAATTGGCATTCATTTGGCACACCAAGAGCGGATACATGTGCCGATTTTACCCGACCAACGCCTAAAAAATTGCTTTCGGTATACTTTTCAAGCAGGGCATGATTGGCAAATTTTATTACTAAATTCTAGCGTATCAGGCGAAATATTCGGGTTATTAACTCATGAAACACTACTTTGGCTTGATCAAACTTTAACCACTCACTCTGAGCAAACCATCATCGCCCTACACCACCACCCTACAAAGGTTGGTTCAGATTGGATAGATGCTCATCTACTCAAAAATCATCAAGATTTTTGGCATGTGATTAAAAAACACGCTCATGTTCACACGATTTTGTGCGGACATGTGCATCAAGTACATACGCTGCATCCGCTACCAGCACATCAGGTTCAGCTACTAAGCTGTCCTTCAACAGACCGTCAATTCATGCCTTTTGTGGATAATTTTCAAATTGCTGACACGCCTGCTGGCTGCCGTATGATACAGATTGACAACAAAGGCATCGTATCAAGTTACATACAAATTGTGCAAAATACGCATTCATTTTGTCTTAATAATGCAAATTAATATTAGCTATTTTAATCATCTTTTGATATAGTAACCGCAATTTTTTTGCCGTAAGGCAGTTTAATGACCCGCAAGCTTTGTTTTATCATGAATACTTGCACCCATAAGGATGAAACGGGATGATGAACGCAGCCACCTTTACCCCTTATCAGCCCACTGAAGGCGAAGACTATATGTCTGATGCACAGTTAGCACATTTTCGCACCATCTTAAAAAACTGGCGTGAAGAATTAATTACAGAAGCTGAACGCACAAAGACCTATATTCACGAAGAAACCAACACCATGCCAGATATTAACGACCGAGCGACTCAAGAAGAGGAGTTTGCATTGGCACTGCGTACCCGTGACCGTGAGCGTAAGCTTATCCGCAAAATTGACAAATCTTTGGCTGACATTGAGACCTTAGATTATGGCTATTGTGAGACATGTGGTACAGAAATTGGTCTGCGTCGCCTAGAAGCACGCCCAACGGCAACACAATGCATCGACTGTAAGACACTGTCTGAAATTAAAGAAAGACAAAATCACGGTCAATAGCCCATTGATATCTAGACCCATTGGGCGATTTGCACCCTCGCCCACACACCATCTGCATTTAGGCTCGCTGACCACGGCGGTAGCGAGCTTTTGTCATATCAAATCATTAGGTGGTGATTGGCTGTTACGCATCGAAGATGTGGATTTTGAGCGTTGTCAGCCTAAGTATACAGACAGTATTTTACATGATTTGGATAAGCTTGGGCTGCATTGGGACAAAGAAGTTACCTACCAATCTAAACGCACAGATATTTATGATGAGATTTTATCCAATCGATTATCTGACATTACTTATGCCTGCCAATGCTCAAGAAAACAACTTGAGGTACACCGAAATCAAAGTGCCAAGCCCTACGCACTCAACCAACCAACCCTCTACCCACGCTTTTGCCTACATAAAGATTTGGATAAATCTCACCCCAAAAGTAAAATTCGCTTACAGCTGCCCAATGTTGCAACGGCCTTTGTAGATGAGCTACAAGGCGTGATTTGGGATAATCCTGCGTTAAGCCTTGGTGATGTTGTGGTCAAACGCCAAAACCAAATGATTAATTATATTTTGGCTTGTGCCATTGATGATGGCTTGCAAAATATCACTCACATCATGCGTGGACTGGATATTATGCCCATGACAGTCGCTCAAATTAATATTTTACATAAATGTCGCCTACCAATACCGAGCTATTTTTATCATTTGCCATTATTGATGAATACAGATGGGCAAAAGCTATCTAAACAAAATCTTGCCACACCAATCAATACAACCAAGCCCAGTGAAATGCTTTTATACGCACTAAAGCTATTAGGTCAACACACCGTCAAACAAATGCATGCTGCCAAACCGCATGAAATTCTTCGCCATGCCATTGAGCATTGGGATAACACCCCTTTAAAACATCGCCACACTTTGGCCATCATTTAAGCAAAGATGATTTATCATGATGGCTTATCTTATGGATAAACTGACCAATAAAAAAGACCCTCAATTCGAGGATCTTTTTTATATTGTTCAAGCAATTGGCAATTAGAAAGCCAAATGAGCACCCAAACTAATTGCATTGGCATCTTCTGATAGGTAGTTGTAACTTGCTTCAACGCCCACATTTGCTAATGGTTTAAAGCCAACGCCAACACCGCCTGCTAGGTTGGTTTCGTCGCTTTTGTTTGAGTATGATGCAGTTGCATTACGACCAGTAACATCTACTTTGGTCTTAGCAATGCCCAATTTGCCCTTGGCATAAAATGGGGTATTGATAAAGTTATAGCGATATGTGCCATAAGCACCAAAAGACTTCACATCACCTTTTACAGGAAGCACGACTGCAGGAGTCGTACCAACAGCAGGCACGGTTACATCAAACTCTTTGGCGTCTGAACCAACAAACTCAACTTCTGCACCAAAATTTTGGTCAAAGTTATAACCTGCATAAATACCATAAGCGGTATTTTTACCGTTGATTTGCTTGGCATCTACTTGACCAATTTTAACACCAACATAAGGTTGGGCATCAGCAGAATTGCCATAGCTGATGGCAGCGTTAGCACTCATCGCTAATAACGAAGAAGCTGATACTGCCAATAGTGTTTTTAAAGTTTTCATTGTTTTTTCTCCTAGTTAATCACTGAAACAAACGCTGTTAACTGTCTTTTACAAATAACTATTTTGTTCCAAATGATGCCTCTATAGTAACAAAATATTTCTTATTAACTGTGCAAGTTTTATAGGTACTGTGTAAAGTTTTGCAACCAATGACCAGTTTTCATAAAACTTCGCCAAAAAATGCACTAAAATATTGCTAAATTTGTACTTTGCCATCATATGACAAATGGTAAAAATTGACTGATTGAAAAAATACCAGATAGCCGCCAAATTTTTAAGAACTTTTAAGAACAAGGGAAAATTATGCAAACACTGTCAATGACTGGCAAAAAACTGATTATATTTGATTTGGATGGTACGCTTATCGATAGTGCCCCTGATTTGGCGGCAGCGGTCAATGGTATGTATGCCAAGCTTAACTTACCGCCTATGCCAATTAATATCATCAAAAGCTGGGTGGGTAATGGTTCGCTAAAATTGGTTGAGCGAGCAATGCTGGCACAGCATATCCATGATGATGCTATGATTCATCATGCCCATGAGTTATTTTTGGCAGAATATGCCCATAAAACGATTGAAAATACTCAAAGCTATACAGGGGTCACACAAGGGCTTGAACGATTAAAAGCAGCGGGGTTTTATTTGGCAATTTGTACCAATAAACCTGAGCGTTATTTGCCTAAAATTTTGTCGCATTTTGGATGGCTGACACTGTTTGACCAAGTGATTGGCGGTGATACGCTCAGCGTCAAAAAGCCCGACCCGACGCCTTTATTGCATCTGTGCCAATCACTGGGCATAGTGCCGACTGATGCCATCATGGTTGGTGATTCAAAAAACGATATTTTGGCAGGGCAAGCCGCTGGCATAACCACGCTTGCCCTGCGTTATGGCTATAATTATGGTGAAAAGATTGATTTAGCAAATCCTGATGCTGCGTTTGATGATTTTGATACTTTAATAAATCATATTTTACCATGAAGTTTACTCACTAAAATCTCACGATACCGCTTTATCTGAATGTTCTTAATGTTATTCATTACTTAAATTGATATTCATACTTAAATTGATATTCATATCATGACAACAACACACCCCCAAGCCGAAAGCCCGACACAAAAAAGACAGCGACTAAAACAACACGCCAACGCCCTGCCCAATCGTCCAGGCATTTATAAAATGCTGGATAAATCAGGCGAAATTTTATATGTTGGTAAAGCAAAATCGCTCAAAAATCGTGTTGGTAGCTATTTTGCCAAGACCATCGAACACCCAAAAACCCAAGCACTGGTACAACGCATTGAACAGATTGAGATTATCATCACCCGTGGTGAAACTGAAGCCTTGTTACTAGAGCAAAATCTCATCAAAAACCATCGACCGCCTTATAATGTCCTGCTAAGAGATGATAAATCTTATCTGTATATCTATATCAGCACGGATAAGTTTCCAAGGCTGTCCATTGGTCGTGGTAAAGGTCGGTATACTCAAGGGCGTTTTTTTGGCCCTTATCCATCGGCACGCAATGCCAAAGAGTCACTGCAGCTGATGCAGCGGTTATTTATGATTAGAAGCTGTACAAACAGTTTTTTTGCACAAAGGCAGCGTCCTTGTCTAGAATACCAAATTAAACGGTGTAAAGCACCCTGCGTTGGTATGGTTTCTGCCGAAGAATACCAGTCCGATGTGCATGCTGCTTTGGCATTTTTGCAGGGGCATTCTCAAGAAGTGCAGACCATTTTGGTCAAAAAAATGGAAGACGCTGCGGCGGCATTAAACTTTGAGCAAGCCGCCTTTTATCGAGATAGGCTTGCCATGATAAGCGATTTACAAGCCAAACAAGCCGTATTTCGCCTGCAGGGTGAAGCAGATGTCTTTGCCATTGCTGCTGATGCTGGTGTGGTTGCCGTGTGTGTTTTGACGGTGCGAGGCGGCCAGGTATTGGGTGCAAAAAACTATTTTCCTGATGATATCGAACCAACCACGAAGAGCAGCCAAGAGCGTTTAAAAGAATTTTTATTGTCGTTTTATTTTCAGGTGAGTGATGATTTGCCTGATGAAATTATCAGCTCTGTTGCTATTGAAGAGGCGTCTGTGTTGGCAGATATTTTGCAAGTACAGTTTGGCAAACGCACCACGATTAAGCACAAGGTAACCACACACCGTGATGATTGGTTATCCATCGCAAACTTAAATGCCAATAATGCGTTATCAGCCAAGCTCAAAGACAGTCGGGAGCTACAAGCACGATTTGAGCAATTAAAACAAGTGCTTGCCCCCATCACCACTTGCACCATTGATCGTATTGAATGTTTTGACATCAGCCACACCATGGGCGAGGCTGCCATCGGCTCATGCGTGGTGTTTGACCAAAATGGTCCAAAAAAGCGTGATTATCGTCAATATGCCATTCATGATATTACCGCAGGCGATGATTATGCGGCCATGCGTCAGGTTTTGATGCGTCGCTATACCAAGCATCCGTTACCTGATTTATTATTGATTGATGGTGGTAAGGGTCAATTAAATGTTGCCATCGAAGTATTAAGCGAGCTTGGTAAATTAACCGATACTTTGCTTGTTGGCGTGGCAAAAGGTGAGGGGCGTAAAGCTGGCCTTGAGGTGCTACATTTTGTGGCACATGAGCCGATAGATTTGCCCACTGACAGCAAGGCTTTGCATCTGATCATGCAAATTCGAGATGAAGCGCATCGTTTTGCCATCACCGCCCACCGCAAAAAAAGAGATAAAAAACGCTCAAGCTCGGTGCTTGAGGTTATCCCAGGGCTTGGGCAAGTCCGCAGGCGTGATTTATTAAATCATTTTGGCGGTATACAGCAGCTGCTTGGTGCATCACAAGATGAAATCGCACAGGTCAAAGGCATTGGGCCCATACTGGCTGGTACGATTTATAAGGCATTGCATGAATAATAAAAAGCCGCTTATTAAAGCGGCTTTTGTTTACTTTTATGCATTCAAAAGCGTTAATTTAATCAATCGGCGGTGTATAAGTACCATTTTTAATATCATCTTTGATACGCTCGGCTTCTGCCAGCACTT
>ERZ1023425.102-NODE-102-length-20612-cov-8.239140_pt1 | contig 20612 bp, 16 predicted proteins | sample MGYA00380514_ERZ1023425 | MGnify/ENA primary metagenome ERZ1023425 (study PRJEB33173, sample SAMEA4830391) | metagenome | study: EMG produced TPA metagenomics assembly of the PRJEB25223 data set... | reverse complement strand
GCAATCCAGGCAGTTTGAGTGCACCAACTCAAATTCGCTATCCCACCTTTGAAGTACAGCAGCGTTATGACAATATGGAGCGTCCGACTACCCAGACAGTATTGAATCCAACCAATAATGGCATACAACAAACAATTAGCAAACGAACCTATGATAAACGTGGCATGGTTGCGAGTGATACTGATGCCAAAGGCAATACCCGCAACTATCAATACAATGCGTTAGGGCAATTGATTCAAATCACAGACGCACTCAGTAATAACACAAAATTTAGTTATGATAACCGTGGTAATTTGATTCAGGTAACTGATGCCAAACAAGGTATATATCACTTTAGCTATGACAAGGTCAATAGGCTAACTCAAGAAACCCTACCAATGGGACAGTCCATTAGCTATCAGTATGATAATGCAGGGCATATTATTGCCAAGCAATTTTCTAATGGCAATAGCCAGCAATTTATCTATGATAAGTCCTATCGTCTAACACAAGTCATTCACAAAGACAATCAAGGAGCGACAGCAAGAACCACACAGTTTGATTATGATAATGTTGGTAATTTGACCAAGTGGGTAGATATTGATATTGTCAATAACAAAACTCAACAAGGTGAATTAAGTTACGACAAAACCAATCGCCAAACTCAAGAAAAGGTTACTTATGATACAGGCTATGAGCTTAATTATCAGTACCAGTATAGCCTGGCAGGAAATAAAATAGCAGTAACTTACCCTGATGGCACGATCGTGAATTACGACTATAGTGAGCACAATCAACTCAAATCAGTCACTATACCCAATGAGGGAATTTTAAATATTGATGCGTTTGACTGGACTGCCCCTAAAAGTCTTACCTTACCAGGTGGGCAAAAGGTTGTCATTGATCATGATGGCTTGTTAAAACCAGAGAATACTCAAATAACAACGAGCAGTGGTGGCACGGTATTTGGATTAACGCAAAGTTATGACGAACGAAATCTTTTACAGACTCGCAGCCGTCAAGATAATCTTGGTACTACGACTGCCAATCAAGTTGAATCTTATCAACATGATAGTGAATATCGTTTGATACAAGTCGCTGATAAGACTAATAATCTACAGCAAGATTATACATGTGACGCATTAGCCAATCGATTAAAGTTATCCAATAAAAGCCAAACTCAATATCATTATAATGCCAATAATCAGCTAATACAGACGGTTAGTAATAATCAGGCCACAAATTATCAATATGACAGTAATGGCAATTTGGTTAGTAAGTCTATGGGTGGCGAAATGCTGCATTATAGCTATGACACTAATAATCGTTTGGTAAAGGTAGAATCTGAACAAAATGGTAACCGTCGCGTCATCGCCCATTACCGCTATGACCCATTTAATCGTCGCACCATTAAAGAGGCATATCAGGCGAATGGTTCGGGGTTAAAGACTTATTATTTATATAGCCAAGAGGGGGTATTAGCAGAAACTACGCAAGCGATTAGTGATACGAATGGCACAAATGTCACTGAACAAGGACAGCCGAGTGTTACGACTATTTACGGCAATACGCCTGATAATCCCAATAGCACGGATGTGTTGTTTATTCGTACCAAGAACAGCAATGGGTCTGATACGGTGGGGTATTATGTGCATGACCAGTTAGGGACACCCCTACAAGCCATTGATAAGTCAGGCAATGTGGTGTGGGCGATGCGGTATGATGCGTTTGGTAATACCACCGATATTACGCCAAAGGCGACAGCGGATAAGCCAACCATTGTCAGTAACTTACGTTTGCCTGGACAATATATGGACAGCGAAACAGGATTGTATTATAATTGGAATCGTTATTATGATCCGATAATAGGGAGATATACTACCAAAGATCCCTTAACATATATTGATGGATGGAATTACTATGTATATCTCAAAGCCAACCCATTAATGAATGCCGATCCAGAAGGTAAATACGGTCTAATGGGTGCTATAGTAAGTACTGGCTTTAGTGCAGGAACGCAATTTGCATTAAATATGGCAGCTGGGGCAGATTGGAAAAGAGCTTTAAGATGTATTGATATGGCAGATGTTCTCGTCTCTGCAGCTCTAGGTGCGGTTGGCCCAGGACTTGGAAATATTGTAAAAAAACCTCCTGCAGATGCCGTTTTGACCCAAGGACAGAATGCGTATATTTATATCATGAAGGTTCAGCCTACTGGTTATGTCTTCAAAAAAGGACTTGAATGGAGACCATTTGCAAATGGTGTTGACCAATGTGGAAATCCTAGAGATGACAATTGTGAGGAGTTAAAAATAACCAATGCTATTTCACCTTTTTTACAATAAGGAATTTCAATGAATATCAATCAATTTTTTTCCTTGTACTAATTTTAGCAACTTCATTGATAGTCTGTTTGAAATGGGATAATATATATGTAAAATTTATTTTACCAATACCATCGGCTATACTTTGTGGTTTACTCATAAAAAAAACAAATATAGATTTATTTATTTACTCTATAATACTGTATATATTAATCTTGTTTATAGCTTCTACATTATATTTACAGGGGAAAAACTGGGTCTAATAGACAAATCTCCTGCTGCCACCTTATATAACGACATTACAGATAATGACTTTGATGGAAATGGAAAAAATTGCGATTGTAACTTTTAAGGCTGTGAAATCTGCGTATATAATGTTAGCAGGTCCGTTTTTTGCTTTAGCATTATTTGGTGCCTATATTGTAGTGCATATACACTTTCAAGGAAGAGGTATTACTATAGGCAATATTGTTGGTTTAATGCTTTTGCCTTTCTTGGTTGGCTGTGGATTTGTTATTTGGTTAAAAGGCTTTAAGATAGAGATTGATGAGGTGTATCTTTTGTATCGAGATGGTATGTATAAAGTGCATAAAATCAAATTATCTGATATAAGTCATATTAAATCATCATGGATAGATATAGATTATTTTTTTAGAAAACTAAATTTACCTAGATTGGTGATTTCTTCAAAATCTGATAAAGTCTTTATTATTAATGACAAGCCTTTTCAAAGAAATTTAGTTAATGATATTTTAACCCATTTAAAAAATTAGCTCTATTTAAATGTTTTAACTTTGCTTGCTTTTAAAAAGTAAACATATCTGCTTCATTCCATTTTCAGCCAACATTAGTAAATCTATCGGATAACTAACACTCACTCGTCACAGCTATCCTTCCCCTCAAACCCCACATTTTCAGGTAAAATTTGACCATGACAAGACTAACCATCAAACCTCTGCAATATATGGACAGCAAAACAGGATTGTATTATAATTGGAATCGTTATTATGATCATTTCTTTTTTCTTGACATATTAGATTGGTATTTTCTATCTCTTAAATAGAAAAAAATTAACTTGGAGTTTTTGTGATTTCTTTATCAGTTTTTATATCAATTTTGATTAATATTATAATAGGATTATTAGGATTTTTCATACCTTCTCAATTGGAATTAAAATTTACAGAAAGGGAACGAAATAATATTTGGGGGAATCGAAGAAATTCTAAACCGATACGCAGTTTTAACTTAGTAACAATATTCTTATTTTTAATAATATTGTTATGATTTCTTTATTATTTTTTGCAATATTTTTTTTAAAAATTTACATTATTTATTATTTAAATCTAAATCAATCTGAAAGAAATATCGGGGACTGTTTTATGATTTCCACTATAATTTTATCATATTTTATTCGTTATAAAATATTTAAATCAAAATTATAAAATACTCAGTCATCACAAGCAGACTATACCACATACATAATGTCACAAAGCTTTATTTGGACAATATATGGACAGTGAAACTGGGTTGTATTATAATTGGAATCGGTTTTATGATCCTGTGACGGGGCGGTATATTAATAAAGACCCGGTTGTTTCGGGAGTCATAATCACAACAAATACGACACATCAATCGCAACAGAGATTTTAGGTGCCTGTCTGGCATTATTATTTTTTACTATCTGATTGTTGTGTTATAATAATCAACGAAACTTAAGATATAAAATCACCATGAAATACTTAATTTTTATTCTTGCTATTTTTCTTGTGGCATGCAGCCCACAAGTCAGTTACAAGACCGAAGATGTTCAAGCTTTGGCTCAAACTGTTAAACCAGAAGACATTATCATATACACCGTACCCGACTGCATGTATTGCAATCAAGCCAAAGCTTGGCTTAAGCAGAACAATTTTGCTTTTACTGACTGCGACATGAGCATTAGTCAGCAATGCCAAAAACAGTTTGATGGCTATGGTGGCAATGGTACACCACTTGTTGTTATTAAAAAACATGGCAAACAGCACATCATGACAGATGGCTTTGATAGTGATGAATTAATGATTGCTTTGCAAGGAAAGAATTAGAAAAATTGATAGTAGTCCAAAAAGTATGCTGAACTAGGTTTTCCGTTCGCCCTGAGCCTGTCGAAGGGTCGGAAAACCGTTATGGTTCGACAAGCTCACCACGAACGGTTTTCTTTATAGTATACTTTTTGAACCAGAGCCAAAAAATTTAGTAGCATTAGAAATATTACTTGATAAATACTGATTAAAGCATTATCGTTATGAGATAGTATTGTTGATATATGTCAGCACAAACCAAATAACCCAACCATCTTTTCACTCTGTCGAGGCAGAAATGGCTTTTAAGCACAATATTCTTGTTTTGCTCATCAAGGCAGTTTTAGGTGCAACCATACTGGGGGCAATCACCATCTATCCTTTGGCGTACGCACAAGAAACAACTTGTGCTAGAGTGAAAATAGAAATCAAACAAGAACTCACTTTAGAACGTCAAGGCTTTGATGCTGAAATGAAAATCAGCAATACCACCGATACAGGTGTCATTGAGAATGTCAGCATTGACGTTAAAGTAACAGATGAATTTGGCAATCCAGTCAAAATAACAACAGACCCAAATGATTTAACAGCTCAATTCTTTTTAAGGATTTCCAACAAACAAAATATAGACAACACTACAGGTACTGGTATAGTCAGCCCAAAATCAACAGCAACGATTAATTGGTTATTAATTCCTTCGCCTGGTGCAGCAACCAACAATCCGTTGGGCAAAAAATACCTAGTGGGTGCAACGCTTAAGTATACTTACGGAGGTGAAAATACCACTCTGAATGTTTCCCCTGACGTTATTACCGTAAAGCCACTGCCCGAGTTGTCATTAGACTATTTCTTAGAGCGTAATGTTATGGGAGATGATCCCTTGACAGAAGAAATTGAACCTATCATCCCTTTTACTTTGGGTGTTCGGGTAAAAAACTCAGGCATTGCAATTGCTAAAAATCTAAAAATTGAATCCGCACAACCAAAAATCATTGAAAACAAACAAGGGCTATTAATTGATTTTAAACTACTAAATAGTTATCTCAATGATTCTCCTGTAGAAAATACACTGAATATTAATTTTGGAGATATAGAAGGGGGCAAATCAAAAATTGGGCGTTGGAATATGACATCCAGTCTATTCGGTAAATTTACTGAATTTCGTGCCAACTTTACACATGCTGATGAGCTAGGAGGTCAATTAACATCAATCATCAATGAGGTGAAAGCCCATTCGTTAATAAAAGATGTTTTGGTGGATTTACCTGGCAGAGACAGGGTTGGGGATTTTTTAGCTGACGATGATGGATTTCTTAGAGTTTATGAATCAAATGGGCTAGATACAGATGTTATAGATCGCAGCGGAGTCGCTCAACTCTCCAACAATAAGCTGACTTTCCCACCAACAGATGGTTTTGTGTATGTGAAAATGCCTGATCCTTATAAAGGAAATTATAACTATACATTCATACGTTCAGATGCCAAACAAATTCAGCCAGCCAATGTATGGTTATCTCAAACTCGCAACGAACAAACCAAGCAAATGGAGTATTGGCTAAATTTATTTGATGTCAATTCAACAGGCAGCTATCGAATTGATGGCACCCAACGTCCTGAAAATACGAATCAACCACCAACAATTCAGTTTATTCCAAACTATACTGTGGAGGAGGAGAAAGAATTATCGTTCATGGTTGAAGCTTCTAGCACAAACGGAAAACCCATTACTTTAAGTGCAAACAACCTACCTTATGGTGCATCTTTTGAAAAAGATGTTGCGAGCACAAACACTAAATTGGTTTATAACTTCACTTGGAAACCAATCAAAGGTACGGTTGGTAATTATAATATCAATTTTACAGCAACCGACGGTAATTTATCGACAACAAAAACAAGTATAATTACTGTTAAGAAATATCTACCATTGCCAGGGCCAGTAAAACCTGTCATTTCTTTTCCTTTGAATGGAGCAGAAATCACAAAACTTCAACCTACTCTTGAATTAACCTCATTGGGTCAAGAAAACGACACCACAACAGAATATAATATTGAAATTTACAATGATAGCAATCTTTCCCAATTGGTATACTCAGGAATCATACACACCAATTCAGTTACACGTCAGTCATCCCATCAAATCACCAAGCAATTAGATGATAACAAACATTATTTTTGGCGAGTCAGAGCTTATGATGGCAAAACCTATAGCAATTGGGAGAATGCCAGTTTTTTTGTCAATACAATGAATGATGCTCCAACTGTATTTAATCAAACCAATCCAGAATCGCAAGCTCAGGTAGATACAATTACTCCCACACTATCATGGACAAACAGTTCTGATATTGATGGAGATAAAATAACCTATCAAGTTTATATCTATAACAACAATGAGCTTAGTGAACCTTTAATTAAGTCTGAGATTTTAGCAGAAAATGAGAGTGGCACCACTCATTGGGTTGTTCCAATGGGCTTATTAGAAAACCACAAAGAATATTATTGGCAAGTAAGCGCAACAGATGCAAAGGGAGCCACCTATATTACACCTGCGAGAAAATTTATTGTCAACACCAGTAATTCTCTACCTTCAATACCACAAATCATTTCACCAAAATCAGAATTGGTAAATACACTCACACCAACCCTGACTATTCGCAACAGTACTGATGATGATAACGATAAATTACATTATACTTTTGAACTAGATGAAGTAGAAACTTTTGATAGCAACAGCAAATTTATCTCTGATAGATTACTGGGCGAAAGCTCTGGAAAAACAACATGGAGAACACCCATCTTAGTTGAAAATAAAAAATATTTTTGGCGTGTTAAATCTGATGATGGTTTTGGTTCAAGTGATTGGACGGTTGATTGGTTTAGGGTTGATGCAACCAATGAAGAGCCAAGTATTCCAGTACTAAATAATCCTGGCAATGGCTCTTGGGTATCCTCACTTACTCCAACCCTCACCATCCACAAGTCTATCGATCCCGAAGAGAATGAAATATTTTACGAATATGAGGTTTATCAAGATGCAGAGTTAAATAACTTAGTTGCTAATGGAAGAACAAGACACCCTAATTTTTCCATCAGCACGCCATTAACAGACAAATCTACTTATTGGTGGCGTTCTCGAGCTATTGACGATAAAGGATTGGCCAGCAAATGGAGTGTGACAAATAAATTTTACCTAAGTACAGGGGTTTATCAAAATCCCACCGTTTCGGTTCTATCGCCCAATCAGCCAACATTGGCAGATTTCTCTGATGGAAAAGGATATTTAGATATTCAATGGCTGGGCGACAACCCAAATATTGATGCTAATGTTTCACTATATTATAGCACGCTACCGGATGGCAGTGATGGAATACCAATAGTTGAAGGACTAAAATATGGTAGCGGCTCTCATCATGGTAATTATCAATGGAATGTAGGTAATTTACCAGTAGGCACCTATTATATTTCTGCGGTTATTTATGATGACAAGGGCATGGGAAGGGGAGTATCTCCAGGCGCACTCATTATATCGCCAAAAAACCCAACAGGCAAAGTAGAAATTAGTGCGCCATTAAACAAAATAACCACATCAGAAGATGGACTAAGTACAACCCTAAAAGTTAAACTTAACTCTAGACCAACACATGATGTCACGGTGAATATTTCTTCTAGTGATACCACTGAAGGTGTCCCCAGTCCTAGCCATCTCGTTTTTACCCCTCAAGATTGGTTCAATGAAAAAAGCGTAAATATTGTCGGTCAAAATGATTGCTCAAATGATGGTTTTGTTAACTATGTCGTACATGCAGGCCCAACAAGTTCACTAGATCCAAATTATATGGGGTTAAATAGCAATACAATCAATGCTACAAATATGCCAAATGTCGCTGTCGGAAACAAGACGAATGACAATCAAATTAGATTATGTGGCATACAAGTCATTGCTACACGTAAAATAAAAAGTTTTGATTGGGAATATGATTTAAGACCCATCTTAAGTAATGAAGGCACGGCTGTCAAATCTGTAAAAGCCACACTAATTAAATCGCCTGTAGGCACAAAAATTTTGCAAGGAACATTAAATTTTGGTGCCGTTGGTCTACAACAATCTGCCAAAACCGATGATGTTATTACCATAAAAGGTGGTCCACTGTTAGGTCCCATGCTGAAATCTGGCATTGGATTTGAGTGGAATGTGCACAAAATAATGCAAGATTGATTAAATGAGAATTTTAAAATGAGATTTATAAAAGATAACTTTGGTTTTACATTAATTGAGTTATTGGTTGTAATTGTTATCATTGGCTTATTAGTTGCCTACATTGCTCCTAGATTTTTTGGTCAATTGGATAATTCTGAACAAAAAACAGCTAAAGCCCAGATTGAAAGCATTGGACGTGCATTGGATGCTTATCGTATCGATACTGGCAATTATCCCAGTCAGTCTGTTGGACTGGCTGCATTACAGAACAATCTTGAGAACAACCCCAAATGGAATGGACCTTATGTGCAAAAAGATATACCTCATGATCCATGGGGAAAACCTTATCAATACAGTTTGGAGCCATCAGAAGAATTTTTCCAGATTGTCTCCTTTGGCAAGGATGGCAAACAAGGTGGTGATGGCTCTGCTAGTGACATCACTTATCGATAATACATTAGACCAGCATTCAAATGATTCAGATAAAACTTAGAGACATAACTGGTAACATCATAGAGCAAGAGGTGGGGTCGGAAAATTTGACTCCTACTTTAGATAGGTATCGACAACAGGGATATACAATATTATTGGTTAAAAATCAAAATAAAGCAGTATCTCTAAACAGATCTAAGCTTGATATTTATATTTTTGCAAAAGAATTTTTAATATTGTTGGAGGCAGGGTTAAATATCAATGAAGCTTTTCAAACTTTCATATTAAAAGAAAGCAACTCCTATTTAAAGATGATCTATTCTGAAATTTTACATAGTTTAAACCAAGGAAAAAGGCTGTCTCAGGCTTTTAGTAATCACAACGAATGCTTTCCAAAAATTTTTATCTCAGCGATACAGTCATCAGAAACCAGTGGTAACATTCAACAATCCCTAAAACGTTTTATTGCCTATCAATATCAAGAAAGAGTATTACGGTCGCAAATTAAGTCAGCTTCAATCTACCCAATTTTATTATCAATAACAGGAATGATTGTTACCTTGTTTTTATTGGGATATGTTGTACCAAAATTTTCTATAATTTATGAATCATCTGGTAGAGATATACCCTTTTTATCTAAAATACTCTTGAAATTTGGTAATTGGATTGCTCACAATCAAACATTTATTGTTTTTTTAACAATATTAACCATAATTGTGTGTATAAAATTAATATCAAACAAATATTTTCAATCTGTTCTTGTGACATATGTTATTCGTTACAAGTATTTTAAACAAATATTTGAAGAATATTACTTATCGAAATTTTATCGCGTAATGGGGTTGCTGATTGAATCTGGCATGCCCTTAATTGATTCAATTGATCTTGCAAAAACTTTACTACATAGCTATTATGATGATAAAATTATGTCTGCCAAACAGCAGATAAGTTCTGGAGGTAAACTAAGTGAGGCGTTGTGGAACCATGGCTTGGCATTACCCGTTGCATACTCAATGTTAAAAGTGAGTGAAGGCACAGGTGATTTCTCAAGAATGTTTGATAGTTCTGCAGACTTTTATGAAGAAAAATTAACTTATCATATCCAAATTTTAATGAAAGTTTTTGAGCCTATACTAATGATACTAATTGGACTAATTATTGGCATTGTTGTTGTGTTACTTTATTTACCAATATTTGATTTGGCAGGCACTGTAGGCTCATGATGAAAATGTTAAAAAAACTTAAACAACAATCTTATATTAAACTTATTTCCGAATTACGTAACAATGAGGTTATTCCTTTTTTGGCTCAAGATAATCACATGGATGAAATGGAAGTCTGTGATATTTTGTGCAATTTGTTACAATTTGAAGTAATAAATGAAATTATTCTTGAAGAAGCAAAGCCTGATTTATCTGTTATTTCTATACAAGAAGCAACTGAAAAATCTACTTTGTATGTTAGAGATGAGTATTGTGATTATCTATTGGTATGTAACCCATTAGATAGCATTATGATTAACTTATACACAAATAAATTTGGACGTAAGGACAATTTTAAAGTCATGGGCTGCACCCCAGAAATATTTGCAAATATTCTAACTGGGTATATTGATAAGTATTCAACATTAACAGAAAATAGTTATGAAGTTCATTTAAATGATGTAAACAATTTATTAGAAAGTATTAGTTTAGACTCCATTCATCATGAAGAAAATGAGATTGTTAAAATTGTAAACTCCATTATATATGATTCACTAAAACAAAAGGCGAGCGACATTCATATTGAAGTTAGAGAAGATAAGTTACTAGTATTTTATCGTATTGATGGTAGTCTTATAAATGTTATGAATTTAAAAGGAAAAATTTATACAGAACAAATTATATCTCGTATAAAAATTCTCTCAAATTTAGATATTTCCGAAAATAGAATACCTCAGGATGGTAGAATTAAGCTTATTATTGATAATTATCCTGTAGACTTCCGTGTTTCCATTATGCCAAGCATTTTTGGAGAGGATGCTGTTTTAAGGGTACTTGACAGTCATAGATTAGGTCAGAAAAATCAGAGAGTAGTATTGGATGATTTAAACTTTCCTACAGACATATCAGAAATATTTAAAAGAATGCTCCTAAAACAACATGGCATGATATTGATTACTGGACCCACAGGCTCTGGAAAAACCACAACATTATATGCTATGATTGATGAAATTAATACTGGTCTTGATAAAATTATCACGATTGAAGACCCTGTAGAATACGCTCTCGATGGAGTGTTACAAATTCCAGTTAATGAAAAAAAAGGCCTAACATTTGCAAAAGGGCTACGTTCTATTTTACGCCACGATCCTGATGTTATTATGGTTGGAGAAATTAGGGATAATGAAACAGCCACAATTGCGGTACAGGCAGCCTTAACCGGCCATCTTGTCTTTACGACGGTGCACGCCAATAATGTATTTAATGTTTTAAATCGCTTTAAATATATGGGTGTTGAAAAATTTAGTTTAGTTTCTGCACTAAACTGTATAATTTCCCAAAGACTCATAAAACTATTATGCTCTAATTGTGCCATTACAGACAATGACAATAATCAATTTGATGAGTTGTCAAGCAGAGGTTTAAAAATTGATAAAAACTCCATAAAAAAAGCGGTGGGTTGCAAACATTGTCACCAAACAGGCTATCAAAATAGGTTTCCAATTAATGAAGTCCTTCTTGTTGATAATGACATCAAAGATCAACTAATGCAACAAGATGGTTTTGAGAACATAAAAAAGATAGCTTTGGCACAAAAAAAGTGGATTCCAAGCATTAATCAGTTAATAGACCTTTTAAATAATGGTCTTATTGATGTTAAACAATTTATTAGGCATATAGAATAGAACTACATGAATAAATCTGATAAAAAAATTATATTTACCGTTGGTAAAGAATTATATAGTTGTGCCATTTATGCCCCCCAACTAATTGAAGTTGTAAACTTCGATTGTTTGCCTGATATTGATTTCAAAAATTTTATTTCCAAAATAATAGAAAATCATAAAATAAATCAAGTTGTATTTTACTTTATTGTAGAGAGTTTAGTCGCAATAACCGTGCCTTGGTCTATCGAGTTGTTGGTGAGACCAAAAAAGTATATAGAAATTTTTATCAATCCATTATTGCCAACCAATCATGGAATAGAAGATTACTATTTTTGGTACAAAAAGCCAGTTTATGCTAATGATGTGCCACTTATAGCGACAAATTTGGAAAAAATATCAGATATTAAAAAAATAATACTTAACATAAAAAGTAGTATAAGATTTACTTATATTAACGAAATAACAGATACATTAAATAGCCATTACCAAGATAAAGGTGGTGAATTTAACGCAATTATACCAAGTATGAACGATTATTTTGCGGTATCGGTAATTGATACAAAAAACCACATGAAGTTTTTGGGTATTGTTAGATATAAGGATGAAATACATTTGGATGATTTGGAAAAATTTAAATTTTTTCTGATGATGAAGTTGCCAAACTTCCCAAATGTAGAATCTCCCAATTACAGATTGATACAATCAACACAACAAAACAATCACAAGCTTAGCAAAAGATATTTGAATGTAAATTATATTATTTTTTCTCTACTTTTTATAATTTTAACCATATTGTTTATTTCTGTAACTCTAAAATCAAGCAATGAAAATCAGCTAAGTAAAAAGCTTGATGATTTGCAACAGAAAAATAATGAATTAACTCAATCTATCAGTTATTTAAATAAAAAACCTACCAATACAACAGCATCTATGTTAAAAAATATTGATATATCTACACCTTCAAATATTTATGTTCAACGTATCATTACAAACAACTTACAAGATCATACCACATCATTTATTTTATCTGGAAAATCCGATTCTTTTTTATCATTAGATTCCTACATAACAACATTAAAGAGCAATGAAAATATAATAAATGTTGATCTTATTTCAAGTTTTGAGGATAATTCAACCATTCCAAGTGTAATTAGCTTTGACATCAAAATAAGCATAAAAAATATTGGGGAATCTAATGAATTATTTAAATAAATTTATTATTTTTACAAAAAAATTTTTAACCGGTTTTAATTTTATTTACAGAAAAAGCAAGCAAGGTCTGTATCAAGTTAATTACCGTATTTTAGGAATATTTACATCGATGATGTTATTAATTATAGCTTTAAACATCTATCATTCATTTCAAAATGAAAAAATAAAAAACTTGATTAAAGACATTGAGAATATTGAAACAATAAATAATGAGTTTTCTGATTTTGAAAACCATAATAATTCAAAAGTATTTTATGAAGATAACAAAAAATCAATCATTGGTTATTTGTCTATTGAAGGATTTTATGTAAAAAATTTTTCTCATGTCCAAGACCAAAGCCAAAACACTCATATTTGGAGATTGGACGGAGAATTAAACAAAGAAAGTTTAAGCCAATTTTTATTATATATTGACAAAGATGAAGGTTTGTTAAATATAACCGAACTAAGTATTGAGCAAATAGAAGAAAAAAAACAACATCTCAAAGTGTCTTTGTCAGGAAAATCAAATAAAATTCAATTGTAATAAGTTGAGAAAAGAAACAATGAAGAAAATTTTAGGTGTTCATCCTGTTTTATTGGCAATGCTTATTATATTCTTAGGGCTTAATTTATCTGAACAATTAAAGTCCAAGCCATTAGATTATGAAGAGTATAATAATGTTTTATATCAAAAACCACACACACATCAAATAGATAAAGATGTTAAAAAAAAATATATTGATTCAAATCAATCAAAAAATATTGACATTCAATTATTTAACCATGAAAAATGGTTTAAAAACAAGTCCACAACATCAGATGTCAATAAAGAGGTAAAAAAATCAATTGATGTAAAAGAAATCACATTACAAAACAATAATACTAAAAAAAATGAGTACAAAAAAAATAATGTAACACTAGGCGAAAAGGAAGAAAGGAAAGATTCTTTTGAACCTTTATTGAATATTGTTGCAAATGATAAAAATCATACAGACGCAGTAGAAAATCACAATCCTGTTGCAACACCTAGCGATGTTAAAATAAATTATCTTGGAAGGTATTTAGATGGAGATCGTCATTATGTATTTTTAGAAATTAACGGGGATAGCAAGGCCATTGAACTGGGTAGTATGATTGATCATGAAACAAAAGTGATTGCTATTGAACAAAATAGCATTCAGATAATTAACATTCGTACAGGTTTAATCAAAACCTTACACACTCAATAATCATTGGGTATTTTTTTATCAAATACCCAATTAAATCAAACAAAGGTCTTGAATTCGAATCAAGCCAGACAAACAGGTAATATATGTTAAATATGAATTTTAAAACCATACCTTTGACAGCCTTGATACTGACCACACTATGTGTATCAAGTTGCGTTACCACGAAAGAATATCGCGACGCCAATCAATTTTTGGAACAGGGAGATTTTGATCAGGCTCTGGAAAAATTTCATCAAGCCAAAATAAAAGAACCGACAAACCCTAAATACGCCATAGACTATCTTAGTCTACGCGATAAACTGATTTATGATCTTATATTAAGAGCCGAAACCGCTAGAAAAAGTGGTAGTTTAGGTGAGGCAGAAAAATTATATCGAGAAATAAATAAATACGACCCAACCAATCCAATGGCAAAACTGGGGCAGGAACTTGTACAAAGAGATCGCCTGCACGCAGATCTGATTTCTCAAAATAAAAAGGATTTAGATGAACTAAAGAAAATTAATGAAAAAATAAAAATTGAGAACCCAGATAGTTTGTTATTGGACAATAACAATGACCTTCATTACGTCAATAATGTTGCCTATGACCAGATGCAAAAATCATTCAAAAAAGTTGTCTCTATTGAATTTAAGGAAGCACCATTAAAATCCGTTATTGATGCCTTATCACAAGTTTCTGAGCTAAATTTTTTTTACGATAAAGACATCCGACCAGATATAAAAATCACAGCAAAGATTGACAATCTAACGATTGAAGATTCTTTAAAATTAATTTTATCCACAAATGGTTTAAATTATAAAATACTAACCCCAAAAGCATTGCTCATTTACCCCAATAATGAACAAAAATCCAATGAATATGAAAACCTAGAAGTAAGGAGTTTTTACTTAGAAAATGCAAAGGCATCGACAGTTGCTGAAAACCTAAAAAATTTATTGAAGCTAAAGAATGTTGTGATTGACGACCGTCTTAATATGCTGATTATTCGCGACAATCGACAAACAATGGATGTTGTTGACAAATTGATTTTTTTACAAGATATGGGGGACCCTGAGGTTGTTTTAGATGTTGCAGTATTGGAAGTTAAGCGTTCAAGACTGCTTGAATTAGGACTCAAACCGCCACTACAAGCAAGTCTATCCGTCATACCAAAATCCAACTCATTGTTAACATTAAACGATTTAATGCATGTTACACCTTTAAATACACAGGTAAGCGTTGATCAAGTGGTTGCTAGCATTAGAAAGGATAATCAAGACAGCGACATTTTAGCTAACCCGCAAATTCGAGTAAAAAACAAGGAAAGAGCCTTAATTCAAATTGGAGATAGAGTACCAGTTATTACCACAACGTCAACTTCAACAGGATTTGTTTCAGAATCAATCAGTTATGTTGATGTTGGTCTAAAACTTGAGGTAGAACCCAACATACGCCTCAGTAATGAGGTATCAATAAAAACCAGTCTTGAAGTCAGTAATTTGGTTAGAGAGGTTCGCAGTTCCAATGGTGCATTGGCTTATCAAATTGGCACTCGTAATGCCAATACCGTACTACAACTTGCAAATGGAGAAACACAGATACTCGCAGGTCTTATCAATGATGAGCAACGCAAATCAGCAAGCGGACTCCCTCTTTTAGTGGACCTGCCCATACTTGGGCGATTATTTGGATCCAATAAAAGTGACAAGCAGAGAACAGAAATTGTATTGGCCATCACACCATACATAGTACGTAACATCAAACGACCTCATGAATATGATTCTCGTTTTGAATCTGGAACTAATAACTTAGTTTCATCCAATCCTTTTATCTTTGTGCCTAGTACAGGCAATCAAGCCGACAATGATACAAACAACCGTAACGTTCAATTCACACCCATGACAAATAATAGTTTTACTAACTCAACTACAACAACACATTCAACAAATAATCAGGTTGAATTACAATGGCAACAACCATCAAAAATTCAGGTGGGTGAGCAATTTTCAGTATATCTCAATGTCAATACTGTAAAAGCAATGGCAGGCATTCCATTATTATTTAGCTATGACAAAGATAAATTAAAGCCAATAATGATTGAGGAGGGGGATTTCTTTAAACAAGGTGGAGCAAATACTTCTTATTCTTCTCATGTTGACGAGGCAAATGGATATATAAACGCAGTTATATTGAGAGATAACAATAAAGATGATGGCACAATCAATGGTCGAGGCTCTTTAGTGAAAATCACCTTTCAAGCATTGAAATCTGGCACAAGTGGTATTCAACTTACCTCAGCAAACCCAGAACCATCCGATGTCATCATCTCTAATTTACCTCTTGATGCCAACTTACAGATTGATTAAAGGTTAGAAATGCATTACTGCAAAGGTTTTAGTTTTATTGAACTCTTAGCAACATTAGTTATTTTAGGTGTGCTAGCTACGATAGCTGTTCCAGCGATACAAATAACTGTACAGCAAAAAAAGGAATCCGAACTCAAAAAATCATTACACGAAGTACGCACAGCTATAGATAATTACAAAATAGCTTATGACAACAAACGCATTCGTAACGAAATTGGCAAGTCTGGTTACCCGCCAAATTTGCAAGTCTTAGTAGATGGTGTCATTGACGAACGTAGTCCCAACCAGGACAAAATTTATTTTTTAAGACGCTTGCCCCAGGATCCTTTTGTTGATTCCAAGCAAGGCACCAATGGAAATTGGGGGGTGCGTAGCTATAATTCTTCGGCAGATGACCCAAAAGAAGGAGATGATGTGTACGACATTTATTCCACTTCAACAGGAGTAGGGCTCAATGGCAATAAATACAGACAATGGTAAAAAAGGGTTTACCTTAGTTGAAATCTTAATTGTGATTAGTATCATGTCGTTACTACTAACTTTGGTATTGCCACGTTATTTTGGTTCTATTGAATTATCAAAAAAAGAAGTGCAAATACAAAATATTCGTGCAATACAAAGTAGTATAGACCGATACTATCACGATAAAGGTGTGTATCCAGATAATTTAGAAACATTGGTGGGTGCTGGTTACCTTAAATCCATTCCCATTGACCCTTCAACAAAAACAAATACTAGTTGGATACCTCAGTATCAAACGATAAATGGCAGTCAGCACTTGGTAGATGTTAGAAGTAGCCACCCCATTCAAATGAGTAATCCATAATTATGCGCGGTCAACTAGGCTTTACCTATACTTGGGTATTATTTTTGGTTTTCATGCTTGGAGTTTTTTCCATGTTATATTTAGATTTCTATAAACTCAAAAAACAACAAGAGGATGAGCAACTTCTAATTTATCAAGGGCATGAATTTCGTCGAGCAATTGAGAGCTATCACAAACTAAGCAATACACCTGGCATCGAAGGTTATCCAACCTCCTTAGAACAACTTATAAAAGATGATAGATACCCAAATACGGTAAGGCATTTACGTAAGTTATATATAGATCCAATGACAGGGAAGTCGGATTGGATATTAGTTAGGGTCGGTGACAAGATCGTAGGAGTACATTCTGCCTCTACAAATAATGTACTCAAAAAAACAAATTTTACGCCTGAGGATGCAGTATTGGAGAATAAAAATTACTACAACGAGTGGGTTTTTAGTTATCCAAGTAATTTGCAGTTGTTAAAAAAATAGGTCAAAATTTTTCTTAAGCGAGACAATGCTTTACCATAAATCTAATCCCAAGTTAGAGTAAGGTTGTCAAACTATACTAAATACTTAATAATCTGTCAAACTACAAAAAAACATTCAAACAGTTGTGCTTAATTAAACAATGAGCTGGTTTTATTTTTGGTACAGCATAGGATTAATTGACGTTAACCCTGACTTGGATTACTTATAAAATTCGCATAATCAACGTTATGTATAAATACGCCCATGCGATAAATATTTTCGCATGGGCGTATTTTCGCAAGCTAACATAACGTGGGTTTAAAAGTGCAGCCATAAAACCCTAAAATCAATACAAGCCTAATGATATGTCGATGTAGGGGCGTGCTGAGCACGTCCTTTGACGATATCAATTTTTATGGGCGTGCAAAACAGTCCTGCAAAGCCTGTGGAGAATATTCAATTCGTTAGGCGTAATAAAATAAAAACCATCCACATGATTTTACCCCATAAATTTTTACAAAAATACACAAATTTTTGGTACAATGGTTTTATTTTAAATCGAATTGTTATTTTAAACCAAATAAGGAAAAACCCATGCCAGTCGGTGATGTTAGTCTTGTGCCATTGTTGCCCATTGATGGTGTAAAAATCGGCATTTGTGAAGCGGGTGTACGCTATACAAACCGTCGTGATTTGACGGTGTTCAAGATAGATGACGAGGCGAGCGTGACGGTCGTTACCACGCAAAACCACTTTGTGGCAGCCCCTGTGCAAATTGTGCGTAAACATATCCAAACGCACACGCCACGCTATCTACTCATCAATACAGGCAACGCCAATGCAGGTACAGGGCAGGACGGCTTGGACAGGGCGTTGGCGACTTGTCAGGCGTTGGCGGAAAAAGCAGGCGTGAATGCGTGCGAAGTGCTACCGTACTCCACAGGCGTGATAGGCGAGACTTTGCCGAGCGAGAGGATTATTGCAGGACTGGATAAGGCATTGGCGGATTTGATTGCCGATAACTGGCTAAACGCTGCCCACAGTATCATGACGACCGACACCACTCCCAAAGGGTATAGCGTACAGACCACGATAGACGGCACGACTTACACGGTAACAGGCATCAGCAAAGGGGCGGGGATGATACGCCCGAACATGGCGACCATGCTTGGCTTTGTGGCGACAGATGCTTGTATCAGCCCAAAGCTACTCCAAAAAATCTTGGTGGATTTGACCAATCAATCCTTTAACCGCATTACCATTGACGGCGATACGTCCACCAACGACTGCTGTACGCTCATCGCCACAGGCAAGGTGGGCGATTTGATAGACAGCGAAAACCACGCCAATTATCAAGCCATTTATCAAGCTATCAAAGAAGTAATGCTAAAAATTGCTCAGCTCATCGTGCGAGATGGCGAAGGGGCGACTAAATTTATCATGGTCAAGGTAACAGGCGGTAAGACCACGGACGACTGTGCCAAAGTCGCCTATGCGGTGGCTCATTCGCCCCTTGTCAAGACGGCATTTTTTGCGTCCGACCCGAACTGGGGGCGGATTTTGGCGGCAGTGGGCTATGCGGGCGTGCCATTTGACCAAAGCCGTGTGAGTGTATCGCTCGATGAGATTGCCATTTGTCAGCGTGGCGGACTGGCGGACGGCTATACCGAAGAGCAGGGGCAGGCGGTGATGAGTCGCCCTGAGATAACGGTCAGCATTGATTTGGGGCAGGGCGATTGCACCGATACGGTCTATACTTGCGATTTGTCGCATGAATATGTGAGTATCAATGCTGATTACCGTAGCTAATTCCCTAGCTGCCATTGCCACGATTATGTCATTGGCGTGGTGTAAACTGCCCCAAATTGTATGTAGCCACTACACCCAAGAAACTTTAAAATTACCACAAACGTAATGATGTTTGGGTGTAGGGGTGGGCGTGCTGTACACGCCTATAAAAATGGTATATTATCAAAGGACGTGCGGAGCCAATCCCTACAAAGCCTGTGGTAAATATCAAGTTTGTTAGGTGTAAGTTAATTTAAAAAACTATTTGTAAAAATCATCACAAACTTCTAAAATATCGCTCTTTTCTATCATTCGAGATACACCATGAGAAAGATTTCTATTCTACTAACCATCGCTTTATCTGTCTTTATCCTACAAGGCTGTGTACATAAAGTCGTAACCACTCCTGCCAAAGTCGCCTACAAGACCACCAAAGGTGTGGTTAAAGGCACAGCAAAAGTGGTCGGAGCGGTCATTCCTGATGGCGATAAAAAAGATGGTAAAGATGATGATTAAACATTAAAGAATAGTTACAATTTAGCAAAATCATAAACACAACATTGGGACAAAAAATCGTTCTAATGTTGTGTTTTTTAATTATCAGGGCGGATAATATTACAAAACCAGTCGTTTTAAGATTTTTTCTTTATAATAGCCGGTTTTGAAACGGACTTAGGTTGAGATTTTTTAATCATATATTAGACTTCTTTCCAAACCCTGATTTTTGTAGATTTTTAAAAACTTCAACCCTAATACTTACAAGGGTTTATTTTTAGTTTGGAAAGAGATTTATTGTTTGATAATTTATAAAACTAAATGAAATATTAACCAATTTTAATGGTTAACCAATTTTAATGATTAACCAATTTTAATGATTAACCAATTTTAATGATTAACCAATTTTAATGATTAA
>ERZ1023425.92-NODE-92-length-25905-cov-13.155435_pt1 | contig 25905 bp, 16 predicted proteins | sample MGYA00380514_ERZ1023425 | MGnify/ENA primary metagenome ERZ1023425 (study PRJEB33173, sample SAMEA4830391) | metagenome | study: EMG produced TPA metagenomics assembly of the PRJEB25223 data set... | reverse complement strand
GCTTGGCCGTCTGGGAGCAGGAATCCCCTCCCTTTAGGGAGGGGAGGAAGTCAATTTCAATTAATATTGTGGAGATTTTGTAGTGTGATCGCTCGTATTTAATCATCTTGTATTGCATTGATGTAGCATGCAAAATAACATTGGGTGGCTAGATTTGTCAGATGATTATTGGTATAGAGATGGCGGTGGGTGTGATGATTGTGTTCTATTTAATTAGTAATGACGAAAGTGAGAGTTAATCTATGAAACTAGGGTTGTTTTTTGGTGCAGGAGCTGAAATTAGCTATGGTTTACCTAGTGGAGGAACTTTTGCCATTGATCTATTTAGGCAAGACCCCACCCCTTATAAAGAAAAATTAAGGGAAGAGTTAGGAAAGGTAAAAATTACCTCTCCGTATGCGACAAAATGGCTACCTGATGGGTATACAACCAAACCCATATATGCTTTTGGAAAAAATGAATTCAGTAGTATTATTGAGTCATCTATACAATATAAAAGAGACAAAATAATTGAGCATTTAAATAATTTTGATGATTTATGCCAATCTGTCATTAATGAATTGGATATAGAATCAGAAAGGATTTCTGATTTATTTTTGATGCAAACTGACAATGAATTAGGGGCAATCCTATATAGTCAAAAAATAAGGTTAAATCCGATTTTATCTAATAGCGTTACTTTGTTTGAATCCAAATATTATTCTGCAATGTTGGAAATTATTAGAGTTGGTTCTAATGTTGATGATCTTCGTAAGTACATCATAGCTTTTCTTCAATAAATCTCTTTCCAAACTAAAAATAAACCCTTATAAGTATTGGGGTTGAAGTTTTTAAAAATCCATAAAAATCAGGGTTTGGAAAGAAGTCTAATTACTTGTTGGTTCTCATGGGCATGATTTAGTAAAAAAATTAAATGAAGAACTTTTTACTAATACACCAGATGATTTACCGATTTTTGATGATATATTTGGAATGTTTAGATTGGAGTTCAATCAAGTTGGCTCAGAAGCGTTAGAACTTTTACTTGGACAGAAAAAGGTTTTTTCAATAGATGAGAATGCTGATTTAGTATGTCTGTTATGTGCACTCTGCAAGAAAGTGTTGGAGAAAATATTTATTGATGTATTGGATTATCAAAAGCTAATAGATGAGCATTTTAGATACTTATTTTCTCCAAAAACAGAGTGGGCAAAATTTACCAAAATGGTTGTTTTTCTAGAAACAGCTAGAGAATATATTAAGGGTAAAATCCCTGATGACTTGAGCAATAGAGATGGATACTATAATGATCTAAATCAATTTGTTGATGAAGTTTCTTTAATTGGCACATCAAACTATAATAGTATAATTTCTGAAATTCAACCAAATTTGTTAGAGAAAATAGTTTATTTGAATGGAAGTGTTAAAGATTTTTATAATCCATACAAAAACAGTATTGCTCAGTTTGATGAAAAGCCTATGGATTTAGGGCAGATACACGTTCCCTTTATTCTAACTCAAAGTGGTTTAAAACCATTAACATCAGTAGAAATGTCTAGGCGATATGTTTCGTTATTTGATGCATACGCCGATTCTGATGCAGTGGTTGTAATTGGTTTTGGATTTAATAAGGATGATAGCCATATCAATGGATTATTTAGAGAACTGGTAGAGACTAAAAATAAGAAGCTGTTTGTTGTGGATATTTCTTCTGATAAAGAAATTAAAAATCATGCTATTGAGAGTTTAAGGATTGATTCTAATAGAGATAATGTGATAGGAATTTCTATTAATAGGGAGTCTAGAAAAAAAGATGGAGAATTATGGATTGAATATATTAAAGAGCAGATAAGAGTTGTTGAATAGAATACAGTTTATGTGTAAATATTTGATGGGTTTTCAATAAGTTTTATCTTGTTTTTATAAAATGTCATCAATGTTCAACACGCCCTACACATCCTATTTTAAAGATGTGTTTTTATTCTACCAACTCTACCAAAGTCGTAGCAAGTGTACAACTTAATTATGATTTGAGTTGTAAAAAACACCGCTCATAGCGGTGTTTTTGTGTATATTAGATAGGATTAAAAACGCTTTTTAAACTTACCGCTCATTGCATTACTGGCATTTTGTAGTTCGTTCATTTTTTGGCGAACCTGCTCTTCACTCATGCCCAGATTGATGGTGCTGGGATCTACGCCCATCTCATGAAGGTCGCTTGTCATCTTGGCGAATTCTTGTTGTTTGTTACCACCAAACAAAGGACCGCCACCACCGCCAGACATGCCACGAGTCAGCCCTTGCACGGCTTTCATCATTTTCTCGATACCATCGGGACGACTAATCATTTTCATCATTTTTGCCATCTGTTTGTGCTGTTTTAGCAGGGCATTGACGTCTTGGATTTGTTTGCCCGAACCTGCGGCGATACGACGTTTACGGCTTGGGGTGATTTTGTCGGGGTTTTGGCGTTCAAAGGGCGTCATGGAATGAATGAGTGCTTCCATTTCTTTGACTTTCTCTTCGGGTTTGGCTTGGGCGAGTGCGTCTTGGATGTTTGCCCCGCTCATGCCTGGCATTTTGTCCAAAAATCCTGCCATGCCCCCCATGTTTTTCATCTGTTGGAACTGGGTCAATAAGTCTTCTAGGTCAAACTCACCGCCTTTTTGGATTTTTTTCGCCATGCGTTCGGCTTTATCACGGTCGATTTTGTTTTCAACTTCTTCGACCAATGACAACACGTCCCCCATGCCAAGAATACGCTGGGCGATACGCTCTGGGTGGAACAGCTCCAAGGCTTCTAGTTTTTCGCCACGACCCAAAAATTTAATGGGCTTGCCAGTAATCACACGCACGGACAGAGCGGCACCGCCACGAGCGTCACCGTCTGTCTTGGTCAAAATCACGCCTGTTAGTGGCAGAGCGTCATTAAAGGCTTTGGCGGTGTTGGCAGCGTCTTGACCGGTCATAGAGTCCACGACGAACAACGTCTCGGTAGGATTGACAGCGGCGGTCAACTCTTTGATTTCGGTCATCATCGCTTCATCGATGGCAAGGCGACCTGCGGTGTCGATGATGAGAATGTCAGCAAACTGAATTTTGGCTTGTTCGATGGCACGATGAGCGATGTCAATCGGATTCTCGTTCACGCTCGATGGTACGAACATCGCCCCCACCTGCCCTGCGACAAATTCAAGCTGATTAATCGCGGCAGGGCGATACACGTCTGCTGACACGAGCATGACTTTTTTCTTTTGTTTGTCTTGTAGGAACTTGGCAAGTTTGCCTGCGGTGGTGGTCTTACCTGCCCCTTGCAAGCCTGCCAACAGATAGACCACAGGCGGCTTGCCCGTCATCTCTAAGCCTTGGTTTGCCGAACCCATCATCTCGGTCAGCTCGTCATAGACGATTTTAACAAAGGCTTGACCAGGGGCGAGTTCTTTTAGCACTTCTTGTCCGAGAGCTTGTTCTTTGACTTTGGCGACAAAATCACGAGCCACAGGCAGTGCCACGTCCGCTTCTAGGAGTGCCATACGCACTTCACGCAAGGTGTCTTTGATGTTGTCTTCGGTCAGGGTGCTTTGACCTGCCAGTTTATGAAGTGTGCCAGAGAGTCGTTCGGTTAAGGTGTCAAACATGATGAGTTCCAAAAAATTAATAGAAAAATTTGGGTTATTTTATGCTAAATTTAAAAATTATGCTATTATTATTGCATATTTTATACCAATTTTTATGATAAAGGGGTGGTTGTGTTCGTTTTATACCTGATTGGCGTGATGATTTATGCAGGGGTGGGGCTTCATCTGTATCACGCTTTGGTTAAAAATAAGCCAATTTTTAAGACCGCCACGTTATCCGCTCTAACTGTCGCCATTATCTTGCATGGCGTAATACTCGTCCCACAAATCATCACGCTCTATGGGCTTAATTTTAACATTTTTAACGTCCTTAGTCTAACGGGGCTGTTCTGCCTTATCTTTTTTGTGCTGTTTAGTCTGTATCGCCCCATTTTGAGTCTAGGTGTGCTTGCCGTGCCGACCGCCATTATTGGCATGAGTTTTGGTGAGTTTGGGCAAGCCCCATATCAGCCGATTACTGACATGAACATGGGGCTACAAACACACATTCTGCTGTCGTTTGGGGCGTACTGCGTGCTACTGATGGCGTGCGTGCAAGCGGTGATTTTGCGATTACAAATCCGTGAATTAAAGCACCAAACAATACACCGCTTTTGGGTTGCCAAACTGCCGTCTTTGCAGAGCATGGAGAGCCTGCTGTTTGACATGATACTCATGGGCTTTGTGATTTTGAGTGTCGCCATTGGGCTTGGGCTGGCGACCACTTATGACATCATGGCTCAGCATGTGGCACATAAGCTTGTGTTTAGTGTGCTGTCGTGGCTTGTATTCGGGGTGTTCATTGCGGGGCATTACCGTTTTGGCTGGCGGGGCAAAAAAGCGTCCAATTTTGCCATTTATGGCTTTATTCTGCTTGCCATTGGGTTTGTGGGGTCAAAGGTGGTGTTGGAGCTGATTTTAAAATAAAATGTGTGTAGGGGTAATTATTCGCCCAAAGATATTAACCTTGGGCGACAATCCTTTTATTTGCAAATTTTAGTAACGGCTAAGTGACGGTTGGGCGATGTGTGTCATCACAGCCCATTTAACCCAAGCACGCTCTCGCCCGCCCGTCTAATGTCGTCCAAGCTGAGATGTCGCTTACCGCTCAAATCCTGTCGCCATTTCCTTGCCCCTGTCAAGCCCTGAAATAGCCCCAAATAATGCCGTGTCAAGGTCGCCAAATTCGCCCCTTGTTCGGCTCGTTTTTCAAGATAAGGGTAGAGGTTTTCTAGGATTTCACGGTACGTAGGCGTAGGCTCGCCCCACAGTTCATTGCACGCCCCCATGAGCATGGGATTATGATAAAACGCCCGCCCTATCATCACGCCGTCCACATGAGCTAGGTGGGTTTTGATGTCATCAAGAGTATCCACACCGCCATTGATTTCTATAAAAAGATGTGGAAATTCTGTCTTTAGGCGATAAATATCATCGTAGCGTAGGGGCGGAATTTCTCGGTTTTCTTTGGGGGATAAGCCGTTAAGCCATGCGATACGAGCATGGGCGATAAAGTGCGTACAACCAGCGTCCGCCACAATCCCCACAAAATCACGCATGAACTCATAACTGTCAAACGTATCAATGCCAATGCGATGCTTGACGGTAACGGGCTTGTCGGTCGTATCTTTCATCGCACGCACCATATCCGCCACGATGTTTGGCTCTGCCATCAGGCACGCCCCGATTTTGTTGTGCTGAACACGGTCGGACGGACAACCAACGTTGATATTAAATTCATCATAGCCCATCTTATCGGCAATCTGTACGCAGTGTGCCATCTCGCTAGGGCTTGACCCACCAAGCTGTAACACCACAGGGTGTTCACTGTCACCATATCGCAAAATATACTCAGTATCACCCTTTAAAATGGCACTCGTGCTTATCATTTCGGTGTATATATGTATATATTGGTTAAACAGACGAGCAAAATAGCGAAAGTCGGCTGTCGTCCAGTCTATCATAGGGGCAAGGCTGATACGCTTATTTTCTTTAAAATCAATCATTTGGTAAAAATCTTGTGGCTGTATTGGGCAGATGGTTCACGGCTGTTTTGTTCATTTGTGGTTTTAGGACATGGGTTTGAATAACCAATGCAATGCCAAATCATCTCGCTTGGGCTCGCCATTATTACCGTCATCAGGAAAAGGCATGCTCTCGCCCGTGAGCTGATAGCCACGTCGTTCATAGTAGGCGAGCAGTTCGGGGCGGTGCGATAGGATGGACATGGCACAGCCGTCTAGGGCGTGGCGTGTGGCATGTCGCCCTGCGAAGGTCTCGACCGCTGTCAGTAGGGTGTTGCCCACGCCTTTGCCTTGGAGTTCGGGCGAGACGGCAAAGGTGCCGATGTAGGCGACATTTTTGTCGTGCATGGTGGTAAACTGCACCCCGATACATGCCAAGATTTGCTTTTGCCCATCAATCTCTGGCTCAAACACAAAGACATACGACCCATCGGCGGTGATGGTTTTTTCTATCTCAGCTAAGGTGGTGCGAATACCGCCAATGAGCTGACTTTCGTTCGTCCATCCTTCATCGTTGCGATAACAGCGGTTTAGGAGTGCGACCAGAGCCTGAGAGTCGCTGATGTCAGCTTGGCGTAGGCGGATGTCATCGGGGCGGATGGCTAGGGCGGATGTGGTCATGATGTGTCCTTGATTTGTGATGGGTGTCACTGATAGGGTAGGCGTGCCGTTAGTGTGATTTTTCCATGTCGCCCAGATGGGTTAGCAGGGTGTCGCCGAGCTTGTCCGACAGTTCGGAGCGGACGGCTTTTTTGTCATCATAACGCCCGTCCAGACTGCTATAATGCGGATAGGCACGAGCTTTTTTAAGTGGTGCGGGGAGCTTGCCTGCTTGCCACACCAACGTGTCATGATGATGAGTGCTAATGATGTCAAGGCTGGCATGTCCTAAGTGGCGTAGGGTGTAGTGTAGGTTTTGGCTTTGGATGGCGAGCAGGGCAAGTGTCTCATCGTTGATGGTCAGGGTCTTAACGCCCATGGCTTTATCCTTGATGGTACCGCTGTTAGGTAGTAGTCCACCAAGCACGCCCCCAATGGCAGTACCTAGCCCCAGACTTGCCCCAAGGGTCGCCACATCAATGCCTGCCCCGACTATCATGCCTGCCATGCTACCACTGGCGGTGCGAATGCCATAACGGGCAAGCAGTTCACTGTCGAAAATATCCTGCTCGGCACCTGTGACGGCAAATTCGCCATGCTCGGTCTGCACATGATAAAATTTATACAAATCCAACAGCTTTTGTTGCATGATATCAAAGGCTTGACGGGTGGCGTGTTGCATGGTGGTGAGTGTGGGTGCGGGGTCGTCATCTTCCCCGATTTTTTTGTGAAAACTTGCCACATTAACCAGAAAATCAGCAATCACCAAACTGCCTGTCTCCGCCATGTCCTGCCACAACTCGGTGCGTTCGTGCTTTAAGGTAGCAAAGGCAGGATGATGGGTGAGCGTGCCTAGGTTGTCCCATAACGCCATCTCGCTGGCAAAGTCAAAAGCGATGGTATCAAAAGGCTGATAAGCATGCAACGCCCGTCGTGATAAAGTCTCACGCCAGTCATCGAAGTTCGCTCGCTCATCTTTGATGAAGTTAAACACAGGCAGTACAGGCACGCCCGAGCTTGCCAAAATCGCCAGTTCGTCCTTGTATTTGGACAGCACAGGCTCACGCACGTCCACGACATAAATGGCGACATCGGCAGAGAGTAGGGCGTTGATGACTTTGGCTTCTTGACTATAATCATCGCCCAGTTTGGGGTCACTGCTTGCGACCGCCCTTAAAAAGGCTTGCAAACGTTCCACACCATCAGCTCGCCCATCGGTGTGTTCATGCAAAAAATCCATCACACCCGAGCCGTCTTCTAGTCCGGGGGTGTCATGCAGGGCAATCAAAGGCTTGCCATCGTTGGCGTAGAGCGTGACGGCTTCGACATGGCGGGTGGTGGCGGACGCATTTTTGACTTCGCCAAATTCGCCATCTCGGAGCAAGGTTCGCATGAGTGATGTTTTGCCGACATTGGTGTGTCCGATGACGATGAGTTTGATGGGTACGGCAGGTTGGTGTGGCATAAATGGATGGTCGTGATAAATTGGCTTTATTATAAAATAAATGGCAAAAGAATGATAGAGATGATGTGTATTTGGTGTAGATACACCCAACGAATTTGATATTTACCACAGGCTTTGTAGGGACTGGCTCCGCACGTCCTTTGATAACATGCCAATTTTTATAGGCGTGCACAGCACGCCCCTACACCCAAACTTCATTATGTTTGTGGTAATTTTAAAGTTTCTCAGGTGTAAGTAAAATTCTTAAAATTTACCCAGTGAAGTGGTCGAATTGTTTTTTGAAAAACGTGCGATTCCCCTGCTTTTTAAACAGGCGTTTTCATTGCAAATACCAATATTTAACACGCCCAAGTTATAAAAACAAATTTAAAGATGTTTGCACATAAATCGCCCATCATGCCATCGTGTTTGATGGGCGATGATGGTTTGTTTTGATAAAAATATAAATTGATAATTTTGATTTAATAAATTTAAATTTTTAAAAAATTAAAGAAGATATTGGCATAATACTTGCTTGGGTTTAGTGTCATTATTTTTTTGGTATTATTATGAAAACCCTACTCATCAAAACCCCCACCCAAACATCAACCATCGCCATCCCACAAGGTCAAGCCGTCAAAGTGCCAGCCAATGCCGATACGCAGTATCAGCTAACGGACGGACAAGGTCGCCTTATCCAAAATCCAAAGATCAAGCGTACGGACGATGATTTGTGAGTGCTTGATGAGTCGGGCGAGACGGTGGAGCTTGTGCTTGAAGGGTATTATAATGAGTATCCTGTGGAGGATTTGGGGTATTTGACCGACATGGGCAACACCTTTGCAACCACCAATGCTGAATTTGGGGGCGTGCCAGTTGTGGGCGAGGCAGTTGCCGTGGCAAGTACGCCTTGGTATGCAAGTGTGGGGGCGAAGCTTGCGATGATTGGGGGTGGGATTTTTGGGACGGTGGCTGTTGCTAAGCCCAATAAAGAGTCAGATGATAAGTCAAATGATGATGGGCATCAGTCGGATACTCAGATTGACCTAAGTCCTGAGCCAACACCGACTCCTGAGCCAACACCTGTGCCAAGCACAACACCTGAAATTTTGACAGCAACCGTTGCCATCAATGACGTGGATACCGTTACCCAAAAAAGCTTGGATAAAGACGTTGTCTTGTCTGGCACATTTGAAGTCTCAGACCCAACAGCGACCGCCCAAATCACTTTGACAATCAACGGCACGCCCCACCAAGCAAGCATTCAAGGCACAACTTGGACGCTGACATTAGATGGACAAACGTTGGCACACGCCCAAGGCACACAGCCCCTTGTCGCTACCATTAACGCCATCGACACAGCAGGTCAGAATGCACCGCCCAAGCAACCTACCTTGTGGATACGCACGTAGATATGCCTGTCATCAGCTTTGACCCGATTGCCCAAGATGACATCATCAACTTGATAGAAAGCCAAGCCCCGACCACACTTATCACAGGGGCAGTCCAAAATGTGAGCGATGGCGAGATTTTGACATTGGCGATTGGTAAATCAGTTGCCACGGCTGAGATTATCGATGGCAAATTTAGCGTGCTTGTCGATACTGTCGCCCTTGTCAATCACAAAACCATTGACGCTACCATCACCGCCCGTGATGAGCATGACAATACCGCCACTGCCACGCTTTCTAAGAGCGTGAGTGTGCAGACCGAGATTGCCACGCCAACCATTACCCTTGATGACATTGCAGGGGATAATAGACTTCTTTCCAAACCCCGATTTTTGTGGATTTTTAAAAACCTTAACCCCAATACTTATAAGGGTTTATTTTTAGTTTGGAAAGAGATTTAATGTGATTAACAAAGAAGAAAGCGAGCAGGACACCATTACCATTAGCGGTAAGGTAACAGACGTGCCAGTAGGGCAGGACGTGCTTGTGGCGTGCTATTGTAGCACTTGTGCCAATGTCAATTGGAAAGAGATTTATGCCAAAGTCAAAGAAAATGGCGAGTTCTCGGTGGATTTTTCGACCATTGATTTGGTAAGAGCAGGCAATAACACCATCAAAACCACCGTAACTGTCGTGGACAATGCCAAGAACACCGCCACCGCCAGCACCGAAAAAACATACAGCGTAGATACAGACGCACCTGCCCCCACGATACAGATTGGCAATGTTACCGATGACAATCTTATCAATCAAGACGACAGCACCCAAACTGGTGCTACTGTGTCGGTTTTGGTAAATGATTTGGGGGTGGATGATGTGGTTACGTCCGTTGTTCTGATGGTCAATGGCACATCTTATACCGCCACAAAAACAGCCGATCCAAACACCTATACCGCCGATGTGTCCATGACGGATTTGGCTAATGACACGCAGATTGTCGCTCACGTTACCGCCCAAGACAAGGCAGGCAATGTGGCAACGGTGAATGGCGAGCGGGCGTATGATGTCAATCTGTCTGCCCCGCAAGTTACCATCAAACTTGACCCGATTGCCAATGACAACATCATTGACGAGACAGAACGCACAGGCGATAGTGATGGCAATATCATCATTATAGGCAAAGCGACAGGCGACTACAACGACCAAGATGATGTGGTGGTAAGCCTTGGTAACAGCACTTATCCTGCCAAGCTGACCGCCCAAGGCACATTCTCGGTTGCCATACCTGCCGACACCTTGACCAAAGACAGCACCAAATCAATCACCGCCACCCTTAGCACCAAAAACAGCGTGGGCAACACGGCAACTGTAAGCGATACTGTGGGGTATGCGGTGCAGTCGAATGAATTACAAATCACCATCGACCCCATTACTGCCGACAACCTTATTAATGAGAGCGAAGTCACAGGCGAGATTGTCATTACAGGTAGTGTATCAGGGGCGGACAGATTGCTCAATCAGCCCGTTACGCTAACCATTGGCGGACAAGACTTTGAGACAACTGCCAATGCCGATGGCGTATTTGAATTGCCCATATCGGCAAGTGTGCTAAAAGACGTGCCAACCTACACCATTGTCGCCACCGCCACAGGGCAAAATAATGCCAAAGCAAGCACTAATTTGGCATATAAAGTCGGTGCCAATGTTGCCGCCCAAATTGACATTACCAATATTGATGGCAATTTTGGGCTAAGTGTTGCCCAAGAAGAGTCGATTGTTAGAATTGGCGGACAATTTGAGTTTGATGGGGTATTTGGCAAAGGCATGAATGATATGCACGTTCGCCATGTGAGCGTTAAGATTGGCGATAAGACCTATTATTCAGGGCTTGACCGTGGCAAATTTTTCTTTGATGTGCCGTTTGATGAATTACAAGCATTAAACGGTCAGTCGCTGAGCTATGAATTTATTCACAATCCCAATGCCAAATTGTACGATTTGACCGATTTGGGCGGTGGGGCATATCAGATTACCGATAGCAACACCAACTGGCAAATCAATGCCGATGGCAAAAATACCGCCACCATCAAAGAAGTAACCATTGATAGTCCTTATCTGACCAAAGGGACTGATGGTAATTATAGCGTGGCGGTGTCCGATGAGCCGATGTCTGTGGTAAGCGGTGTGGTGTCGGGCAGTGCTAAGGCTGATGACGTGGTGAGCATTGATGTGGCAGGCACAAAATACACAGCCGTGGTGGGGGCGGACAATACCTTTAAGGCGATGGTAAAAACGTCCGATTTGGACAAAGATGATGACAGTCTTGTCGTTGCAAGCCTTGCTACCCAAGACTTGGCAGGCAATGCCATCACGGTACAAGATACCGAACGCTTTGTCAATGCCAATCGTATGTCCAAGGAGCTGGTCTTTACACGACCGTCCAACACCGAGCCGACAAATCTTGACCACACAAGCCCCGACAATGACATGGCGTATTTTATCAAGTACCTAAATTCGCACAAAATGGAAACCAAGCCATTTAGCATTCCTGTGGGTGGGTATGCCACCGAGCCTGCCATTGTCAAATATCATTTTGCCACGCCTGATGACTATCATGTCCTAAAAGAGCGATACACAAGGGGTGTGCAGGGCGAAGTCAATGCTGATTTGAGTACCCTAAAACCCTACACCGAAGCCATGAAAAACATCGTGCGTAAGGCATATGATGAATATGCAAGCTATGCCAATATTAAGTTTATTGAAGTGGACGACCCGCTGGACGCAGACACCAATCTGTTTTCGGCAAATCTAACAGGTGTGCATTCGGGCAGTTCGGCTTATGCGTTTTTGGGTGGTAATATCTGGTGGTCAAATGGCTATGCCAACGTTCAAAGCGGACACAGTCCCTTTGCTTACTATACCGCCTTGCATGAGATTGGGCATACGCTCAATATGCGACACACCCATGACAACTTTAAGGGCGACTATCTGCCAGAAGACAGTTTGGAATTTTCGGTGTTGTCTTATAAGCCTTATATGAATTATAGTATGTATCTCAACATGGGTGGGCTTAGAATGTATGATTTGGCACACATTCACCGCCAGTTTGGGGTCAATCCCAATGCCCGCTCAGGCGATGATGTTTATACTTTCAAAAATTACAACACCGTACTGGGCGATGGCGACCGCTATATTTGGGACGGGAATGGTGTGGATACCTTTGATGCGTCCAACGAAACCCAAGGCGTAAACGTCAATCTAACCCTTGGTTCGTGGATTTATGTGGGCGATGAACGCCAAAAAACCTTTGCCATCAAAAACTTATCCACCGTAACATTTGCCGATTATTTTGATCTAAACGACACAGATACGCTCATCGGCGGGGTCGGGGACGACACTTACATCATCGACAGCACAGGCGATAGCATTACCGAGCTTGCAGGCGAAGGGGTGGATAGCGTGTTTAGCCATGTTGATTTTGACCTAAATGGGCAAGAGCTTGAAAACCTGACCTTGATTGGTATTACCGCCAAAACCGCCACAGGCAACGAGCTTGACAACGTACTGACCGCCAACAACATGGGCAATACCCTAATCGGCAATGCAGGGAATGATACCTTGATTGGCGGTTTGGGGGCGGACATTTTGACAGGGGGCGATGGCGATGATATTTTTGTGTTTAGCACCCTGCTAAATGGCACGATGGACACCATTACCGACTTTGAGATGGGCGACAAAATCAAACTTGACAAAGCGGTCTTTGATGTGGACGCAAGCACCCTAACCGAGCGTATCACTTACAATAAAGACACCAAAGTTCTATCCTATGATGCCGATGGCGAAGGTGGTGCAGATGCCATTGATTTTGCCAAGGTGGAAGGGGTGTTTGAAGTTAAGCTTGACAACTTTATTTTATAAGGTTTGATACTTCAATCTCAACTTAAAATACCAACTTATTGATATTTGATAATTATTTTGGGTTGTAGGGGCGAATCATATTCGCCCTTGATAAATTAATCACTTATACAAAGTTGAGAATGGGGTGTTTGATGGGCGGTTTTTTATAAGGGCAAAGAAGATTTGCCCTTATTATTTTGTCATGAAGAATCCCATCATCTTAACAATACCGATAAGCAACAATGACAAATAGCTTACAAATGTATGCTATTTTTTTAGGCAAAAGTGTGCTAAACTGTAACCAAATTTTTCAAAACAAAAATGGAGTATCTATGACCATTTGCATCACCGCCACAGGGCTACACATTCCCAAAGACAAAATCACCAACGAAGAGTTGGTAACGGCATTCAACACCTATGTAGATAACTACAACCAAGCCCACGCCCAAGCCATTGAGTCTGGCGAAAAGACGGCTTTACAGCATTCTACCGTAGAATTTATCGAAAAAGCGTCAGGCATCAAATCACGCTATGTCATTGATAAAAAAGGTATTTTAGACCCGAATATCATGGCACCGATTTTCCCTGCCCGCAAACTTGGCGAAGAGCTGTCTATCATGGCGGAGATGGGGACGGACGCACTTAACCAAGCCTTAGCCAATGCAGGCTTGGAAGGCAAAGACTTGGACGGCATTATCTGTGCTTGCTCCAACTTTCAGCGTGTCTATCCTGCCATTGCCATTGAGATTCAGCAGGCGGTGGGTATGGTGGGCGGATTTGCCTTTGATACCAATGTGGCGTGTAGTGCGGCGACTTTTGGTATCGCCCAAGCGGTCGGTATGATAAAAGGTGGTGTTGCCAAACGCATTGCCGTGGTCAATGTCGAGATTACGTCCGCTCATCTGAACTGGCGTAACCGTGATAGCCACTTTATTTTTGGCGATGTGGCGGCAGCGACCATCATTGAAGAGACAGACACGCCAAAAGGTTATGAGGTGCTAGATAGTAAGCTGTGGACACAGTTTTCAACCAACATCAAAAACGAATTTGGCTTTATGGATAGAAGTGAGTTTTTGCACGCCAAAACGTCCATGTATCCTGATATGACCGAGCCTGTTACTGATAAATTATTCTTGCAAGAAGGGCGTAAAGTGTTCCGTGAAGTTTGCCCCAAAGTGTCTGAGATTATCAGCACGCATTTGGCAGAGAATAATATCAGCACCGACAAAGTCAAAAAACTGTGGCTACACCAAGCCAACATTAACATGATTGATTTGATTTTACGCACCGTGATGGGCAAGGACGCAGATAAATCCATTGCTCCGATTGTCATTGATGAATTTGGTAATACCAGTTCGGCAAGCCCGATGATTGCGTTTCATCGTTGCCAAGACGGCATTGCCAGCGGTGATTTGGCGGTGATTTGCTCGTTTGGGGCGGGGTATTCAATTGGTTCGGTGATTGTTAAGAAGGTGTGATAAAAATCATTGATACAATAGACTTCCTGCAAAACCCCGAATTAAGGAAAACCGTTCGTGGTGAGCTATGCCTGCCCATAACGGTTTTCCTACCCGCAGGCAGGCTCAGGGCGAACGGAAAACTGGTTTTACAGGATATTTAATAATAAAAGAGCGGATTATTTTCGCTCTTTTTATTGTTATTAAAATTATAAAATTAAAGACCTTTTAATAATTCCCCAACTTGTTTTATTCTATTCTCCAAATTACCCGAAATGGCGTGATAATGTAATTGGCGATTTTCTAATTCTTTAATAATCGTTTGTCGCATTTGCTCACGCCCATTGGGTAAATCTCTCATGCCGTCATCTATCCATGTAATACCAATCTCATCGGTAACTAAAATCAAATCATATTGATTATTTAAATGCTTTAAAATAATATCAGGCGTTTTATTAAAATAATGCTGACTATAAATATGCAGCAGTAATAATGACGTATCTATAAAACAATAGCGATTGGCGGTAACAACCGCACGCTGTTCGCTGTCCATTTGCCCCTGTGCGATAGGTGTTAAATCATCAAAGGTGCAGACATAGCCTGTTGGCTTTTGTTCTAGGTAGGTTCGCAGGTATTCAGGCGTGTAAGTGGTGTTGTGTTTGTCCGCTAGGGCGTGGGCGAGCGTGGATTTTCCGGTGCATTCGGCACCGATAAGCAGGATTTTCTTGACAGTCATTTGGGTAAATGGAGTGTGATTAACAAAAGCACCATTATAGCGTGCCATTTGCTTTTTGGCGAATATTTTTATAAAATGACGGTTTTATTTGCAATGATACCGCCATGACACACACCGCCTTTACGCACGATGACTACCACGCCCAATTATCCGCCAAGATTGACCGCATTAGTACCCAATTCGCCCTTTTTAATCCACCTACCTTAGAAGTCTATGAATCGCCGATTAGCCATTTTCGCCAGCGTGCCGAATTTAGAATTTGGCATACCGAGCGAGACGGGGCGGACGATATGTTTTATGCGATGTTTGAGCCAGACGGTAAATCAAAAAAGGTGATTGAAATTACCGATTTTGCCATTGCCAGCCGTGCTATTAACGAGCTAATGCCTGTTTTATTAAATGAATTAAAACAACATAGTCTATTAAAAGATAAATTATTTCAAATTGATTTTTTAAATACACAATATGGGCAAATGCTGGTTACCTTAATTTATCATAAAAAGTTAGATGAGCATTGGCAAACATTGGCAAATTCATTGGCGGATAAATTAAATGTCAAACTTATTGGGCGAAGTCGTGGACAAAAATTGGTATTAGATGATGATTTTGTCATTGAAAAAATGAGCGTGGATATAAAAGGGCAATCCCAAGATTTTTATTATCAGCAAATAGAAGGCGGATTTAGTCAGCCCAATGCCCATGTATGCCGTCATATGCTAAACTTTGCCTGTGATGTGGCGGATAATATTAGCCAACATAATAAAAAAGATTTGTTAGAATTATATTGTGGTAATGGCAATTTTACCTTGCCGTTATCTAGGTATTTTAATCAAGTTCTGGCAACTGAAATGGCAAAATCATCGGTCAATTCTGCCAAATGGGCGATTGATTATAATAATATCTCTAATATTGCCATAGCTCGCTTATCCGCCCAAGAATTTAGCCAAGCCCATAATGGCGAGCGTGAATTTAGACGATTAGCCGAGAGTGATATTGATATTAAAACGTATGACTTTAATACCGTCTTTGTAGACCCGCCACGAGCAGGGATTGATGATGAGACCTTAAAGATTTTGGCAAATTTTGATCATATTATTTATATTTCATGCAATCCTGATACTTTATTTGAAAACTTACAATTTTTAAATGACACTCACGAAATAAAACGCTTTGCCTTATTTGACCAATTCCCCTATACACACCATATAGAAAGTGGGGTGTGGCTAGTTAAACGCTAAAAACATTGGCAAAATTTGACAATTTATGGCAAAATAACACGTTTTGATAGTTTAGATAATAATCATGAAAGAATCCCTACGCCACCGCCTAGACCAAATGGCGGACAGATTTGAAGAAGTTACCGCCCTGTTGTCCGACCCTGACACCATTTCTGACAGCAAAAAATTCCGTGCCTTGTCGGTTGAGCATAGTGATTTGTCCGAGCTTGTGGACGCTTGGGGCAGGTTTTGCCAAGCCGAAGAAGATTTGGCGACCGCAAGCGAAATGCTTGCCGACCCTGATATGAAAGAGCTGGCACAAGACGAGATAGAGACAGCAAAATCCAAAATTGACGAATTAACCGAAATTCTCAACGTCATGATGCTCCCCAAAGACCCAAGCGACAAGGCGACCGCCTTTTTGGAAATCCGAGCAGGGACAGGGGGCGATGAAGCGGCGATATTTAGTGGCGATTTGTTCCGTATGTACCAAAAATACGCCCAATCCCAAGGCTGGCAAGTGGAAGTACTGTCCGCCAACGAAGGCGAGCATGGGGGCTACAAAGAAATCATCACCCGAGTGTCGGGCGTGGGTGTGTATGGGCGACTCAAATTTGAAAGCGGGACTCATCGGGTGCAACGTGTGCCAGCCACCGAAAGCCAAGGGCGTGTACATACGTCCGCCTGTACGGTTGCGATTATGCCAGAGATTGAGCTTGATGACACGGTTGAGATTAACCCTGCCGACTTACGCATTGATACCTATCGGTCAAGCGGGGCGGGCGGTCAGCACGTCAATACCACCGATTCTGCCGTGCGAATCACGCACATTCCCACAGGCGTGGTTGCCGAGTGCCAACAAGAACGCTCACAGCATGCTAACAAAGACAAGGCGATGAAAATGCTTGTTGCCAAAATCCAACAAGCCAAAGTCCAAGCCCAACTTGATGCCACAAGCGACATGAGACGAAATTTGGTTGGCTCAGGCGACCGCTCCGAGCGTATCCGCACCTATAATTTCCCACAAGGGCGAATGACCGACCACCGTATCAATCTAACGCTTTATAAGCTGGACGCTATCATGGAAGGCGATTTGGGCGAATTGCTTGATGCACTCTTGCGTGAACACCAAGCCGATTTAATGGCGAGTGTGGGGGCGGAATAAATTAGGAGATAATTATGGCAAAATTTTTAAACACCAGTGGTACGACTTATCATTTAGAAGAATTGATTAAAAAGGCAACCGATAGATTGGTGTTAATTAGCCCTTATTTGCAATTTAATGAGCGTATTAAAGAATTGCTAGAAGATAAAAACCGCCTAAAAATTGACATTCGCATTGTTTATGGTAAAAGTGAATTATCGCCACAAGAGATAAATTGGCTCAAAGAATTGACTTTTGTTAGAACAAGTTTTTGTAAAAACTTACACGCCAAATGTTATTTAAATGAACATGAATGTATTATTACCAGTCTAAATTTATATGAATTTAGCCAAGTCAATAATAATGAAATGGGTGTATTGATTGATAAAAATAATGACAGTCAATTATATGTTGATACTTATGAAGAAGTTTTGCGTATTATTCGCATTAGTGAAGAAGTAAGATTATCAGCCGATACCGAAAAACCGACAATAAACCAAGAGCAACCAAAAACAGAAAACACCAAGCTCAGAAATTATGATAAAGTTACCACTGCTAAATTGGCAGAAAAATTTGGCATTGATAACAATGAATTTACCAAAATGCTTGCCGAAAATGGCTATATTGAATTAAAAGGCAAAAATGTCTTTTTAACAGATAAAGGGCGTGAAGTTGGCGGTGAAGTTAAAAAAAGTCAATATGGCTATTTTGTTGTTTGGTCAGTAGATTTGGATATTTCTTTTGAAGATGAAAAACAAAGTTTTGCTGATAAATTAAGAAGTTTATTTAGAATGTGATGTCATGAGATTGTTATTTGTTGCTGTTTTGGCGTTGTCTTTAATGGGCTGTATTCATTCATCTTATCACAAAAACGTTCAAGCAACCAAAAACCCCTGCCAAAAAACGTGGCAGAATTTCAGTCCACAAACGCAAGCGCTGCCGAGATTACCGAATGCCAAAAACAAGGCGGAAAAGTGCAAAAAGTGGGTATGCTACAATTTGATAAATGTATCATCACTTATCCTGACGCAGGCAAAACGTGTACCAAGGGCGATGACTGCCAAAGTGGGGCGTGCGAACCTAAATCTGACAATGCCCAAAACATAAATACCCCAATCACAGGCGTATGTAAAGCAAATAATAATCCATTTGGCTGTCGCAGTTTTATCCATGACGGACAAGCACAGACCCTTTGTGTGGATTGATAAATGATTTTTATTAAATTGGCATATTGCTTATTTAATAAATTTTAAACCAAACATTTTATTTGTTTCTGGTTTAAAAGATATGCTACAAAAGAAAACCGTTTGTGGTGAGCTTGTCAAACCATGACGGTTTTCCGCTACCCTTCGATAAACTCAGGGCGAACGGAAAACCTAGTTCAGCATACTTTTTTGAACCACTACCTTTATTTAACTTAACCAAACCCTAACCAAAACTGGAACGCCCATGACCGACCAAACCAAAACCGAATTGACCGACACCAACGAACTTATTCGCCAACGTCTTGAAAAGCTGGACGTATTAAAACAAAAGGCAAGTGAGCAAGGCAAAACCGCTTATCCTAACACCTTTAAGCCGACCGATTATTGTGCTGATTTGCAAGACAAATTTGCCGATGTGGATAAAGCAACCCTAGAAGCCGATGCCGAAGCAGGCAATAAGACTTATGCCAAAGTGGCAGGACGTGTCATGCTAAACCGTGGCTCGTTTATCGTGATTAGCGACATGACAGGGCGGATTCAGCTCTATGTGGACAGAAAAGGGCTACCTACCGAGACCTTGGAGTTGATTAAATCCTTAGATTTGGGCGATATTGTTGGGGCGAGCGGTTATATTGGGCGTTCGGGCAAGGGTGATTTGTACATTCACCTAGAAGACTTTGAGCTTTTGACCAAGTCGTTACGTCCCTTGCCTGATAAGTTCCACGGCTTAACCGACACCGAAGTCAAATACCGCCAAAGATACCTTGATTTAATGGTCAACGAAGACACCCGCAAAACCTTTGAAATCCGTGCCAAAGTCGTCTCTGGCATTCGTGCGTTTTTGGTGGGCGAGCGTTTTATGGAAGTAGAAACGCCGATGATGCACGTCATCCCTGGTGGTGCGTCTGCTCGTCCATTTGTAACGCACCACAACGCCCTTGACATGGAGCTGTTTTTGCGTATCGCCCCTGAGCTGTACCTAAAACGCCTTGTTGTCGGTGGGTTTGACCGTGTGTTTGAGATTAACCGTAACTTTCGTAACGAAGGCGTATCCACTCGCCACAACCCTGAATTTACGATGATTGAGTTCTATCAAGCCTATGCCGATTATAAGGATTTGATGAGTCTAACCGAGCGTATGCTTGAAACATTGGCGACCGATATTTTGGGTACGACCGATGTACCGTATGGCGATGAAGTATTTAGTTTTAAAGGTCCATTTAAGAAAATCACGATGTTTGATGCGATTTTGGAGCATAATCCGACCTTTACCGCCGACAATGTCAATGACCGTGAATTTTTGGCAAATTTTGTCAAAAATGAGTTAAAAGAAGAAGTTAAACCGTCTTTTGGTTTGGGTAAATTGCAGACGATTGTCTTTGAAGAGACGGTAGAAACCAAACTTCGCCAACCGACTTTTATCACCGAATACCCTGCCGAAACGTCGCCACTGGCTCGCCGTAACGATGACAATCCGCACGTTACCGACCGTTTTGAGATGTTTATCGGTGGGCGTGAGCTTGCCAATGGGTTTAGCGAGCTTAATGACCCCATTGACCAAGCCGAGCGTTTCCGCCAGCAGGTTGCCGAAAAAGACGCAGGCGATGATGAGGCAATGCACTATGATGCCGACTTTATTGAAGCCCTAGAATACGGTTTACCGCCCACCGCAGGGCAGGGCATTGGCATTGACCGCCTTGTCATGCTGTTTGCCAATGCTCCAAGCATTCGTGATGTGATTTTGTTCCCGCACATGAGACATAAGGGCTAAGAGTGTGGAAGAGATCTCCCGCCTACTGCTCGCTCCACTGCGTTTTGTGGTGTGGGTGGTGTGGGAGCTGTTCTTTCGTGAAGTGCTGGGGTGGTTTTGGGGTAAATGTTATCGCAATTTTCCCAAAACCACCATTTTTGTTTGTGTGTTATTGGTGGTGCTTGCGGGTTATGGGATTGTGACATTGTTAAATAAAGCCTAATGGCAAACCTTGGCGACCATCACATCGGTATTTTTCAATGCCGATTTTTTATGGCAAACTTTTGGGGTGAAAATCATATTAATACCGCCCAAATTTGTGTTAAAATTGTCCGTTATTAACAAAAATCAAAGGAAAACTCATGTTTCATTTTACTCATGCACAATCCCCATTAAAAGATGCCATTACCGCCACTTATCGCTTGGATGAAGCGGTGGCGGTACGAAATTTGGCAAGCACGCTTGACTTTACCCAAGCCCAAAAAGAAAACATCCACGCACTGGCTCGCTCGCTCATCACCCAAGTGCGTGCCGACCGCTCCAAGTCATCGGGTGTGGATGCTCTCATGCATGAGTTTTCGTTGTCCAGCGAAGAAGGCATTGCTCTTATGTGCCTTGCCGAAGCCCTGCTCCGTATTCCTGATAACGCCACCAGAGATAAGCTCATTCGTGATAAGCTCGCCGATGGGGATTGGCGACGTCATGTTGGTAACAGTCCGTCCATGTTTGTCAATGCCGCCGCTTGGGGGCTTGTTTTGACAGGCAAGCTGACCGCCGATGTGTCGGACGACTCGATGGGTTCGGCTTTGACTCGTGTGCTACAAAAAGGCGGAGAGCCCTTTATTCGTGGTGGCGTGAACTATGCCATGAAACTCCTTGGCAAGCAGTTTGTGACAGGGCAGACGATAGAAGAAGCCCTTGGCAATGGCAAAGAGCGTGAACGTTTGGGCTATCGTTTTAGCTTTGACATGCTGGGCGAAGCTGCCATGACACAGGCGGATGCTGACCGTTATTTTAATGATTATGTCAGTGCCATTCATGCCATCGGCAAAGATGCCAAAGGGCGTGGGGTTTATGATGGCAATGGCATATCAGTTAAGCTGTCCGCCATTCATCCCAGATATTTTCGCTCACAGCACGCTCGTGTGATGAGTGAGCTATTGCCCAAATTAAAGGCATTATTTTTACTTGCCAAAGAGTATGACATCGGGCTAAACATCGATGCCGAAGAAGCTCATCGCTTGGAGCTGTCGCTTGAACTCATGGAAGCCTTGGTGTCCGACCCTGATTTGGCAGGTTTTCGTGGCATTGGCTTTGTGGTGCAAGCCTACCAAAAACGCTGTCCTTTTGTCATTGATTATCTCATTGACTTAGCTCGCCGTAACGGACAAAAACTCATGATTCGCCTTGTCAAAGGGGCGTATTGGGACAGCGAGATTAAATGGGCTCAGGTGGACGGCATGGACGGTTACCCTGTCTATACCCGCAAAGTCCACACAGACGTGTCTTATTTGGCGTGTGCCAAAAAACTGCTGTCCGCCCAAGATGCCATTTTCCCCCAATTTGCCACGCACAACGCCCAAACGCTGGCAACCATCTATGAGATGGGTAAGGAGCTTGATTTTGAATTTCAATGCTTGCATGGCATGGGCGAGACATTGTATGACCAAGTAGTCGGCGACAAACTCGGTCGCCGTGTGCGAATCTATGCCCCCGTGGGCACACACAAGACCCTGCTTGCCTATCTGGTACGTCGCCTTTTGGAAAATGGGGCGAACTCATCGTTTGTCAATCGTATCGTGGACGAAAAGGTGAGCATTGATGAGCTGGTCATCTCGCCCCTAGATGAGATTGACATGGGTAACATCACGCCAAACCCACTCACGCCAAACCCACGCCACATCTATGGCGAACGCAAAAACTCATGGGGCATGGATTTGTCCAATGAGCATGTCCTAGCTCAGCTCCAAGACGACATGGAGATGGCGAGCGGTATTGACTTTAACGTTAGCTCCTTGACTTATCATGATGTCGTCCATACGCCTGCCTTTGCCGTGCGAAATCCTGCCAATCACACCGATGTGGTCGGACAGGTAGCCTTTATTGACCCAAATGTTGTGTCAGATGTGATTGGGGTTGCCATCAATGCCCAACGCTCATGGCAAAACGTCTCGCCAAAACAGCGTGCTGACATGATACGAACCTTTGCTGACTTGATGGAAGAGCCCAGACGTATGGCGCTACTTATGATGGTGGCGGTGCGTGAAGCGGGCAAGACCCTGCTCAACGCCATTGCCGAAGTGCGTGAAGCGGTGGATTTTTGCCGTTATTATGCCGATGAATGCGAACGGCTAAACCTAAGCACGCCACTAGGCACGGTGGTGGCGATTAGCCCGTGGAACTTCCCCCTAGCGATTTTTGTTGGCGAAGTGGTCTCTGCCTTGTGTGCGGGCAACACAGTCGTTGCCAAACCTGCCGAACAGACATCCATCATCGCCCACTTGGCGGTCTCATGGCTACATGAAGTGGGCATTCCCGCCAATGTCTTGCAACTGGTGCTGGGTGCTGGGGATGTGGGTGGTGCTTTGACGGCGGACGAGCGTATTGATGGCGTGATTTTTACAGGTTCAACAGACGTCGCCAAACGCATTAATACCCTGCTTGCCAAACGCTCTGACAATCCCGTACTCATTGCTGAGACAGGGGGTATGAACGCCATGATTGTGGATTCTACCGCTCTACCTGAGCAAGTCTGTGCCGATGTATTGGCATCTGCCTTTGACTCGGCAGGTCAGCGTTGCTCTGCCTTGCGTATCTTATGTATCCAAGAAGACATTGCTGAGCCTATGATTGAGATGATAAAGGGGGCGATGGATGAGCTTGTTGTATCCGACCCACGCCTGCTTAGTACGGACGTGGGGCCTGTGATTGACAGCGAAGCCCAAGCGAACTTACTAGACCACATCAACACCTTAAAACAAACCAGCGACTACCATGAAGTGCGTGTCACAGATGGCGAAGAAGGCACTTTTGTCGCTCCGATTTTGTTTGAGCTAAAAGACCTATCACAGCTTAAAAAGGAAGTCTTTGGACCTGTACTGCACGTTGTCCGCTACCAAGCTCATGAGCTTGATGACGTGATAGACAGCATTAACAAAAAAGGCTATGCCCTAACGCATGGCGTGCACAGTCGTATTGATGGCACGATAGAGCACATCACCAGTCGCATACAGGCAGGCAACGTCTATATCAACCGCAACATCGTCGGAGCGGTGGTGGGCGTACAACCCTTTGGCGGTCACGGTCTGTCAGGCACAGGGCCTAAGGCAGGCGGGTGCTTTTATCTGCAACGCCTAAGCCGTCTGGACAGATGGGACATACCGACCCTTGATAAGTCTGCCACGACTTATGAGAACATTGTGGCTCGTGTCATGGACGTTGCTCAGTCAGCGGGTGTCAATCTAGACAGCACCATCAAACACGCTTATCAAACGGCACTCAACCACGCCCAGACCACCCTACAAGGGCCAACAGGCGAGACCAATACCCTATCATGGCGCGCCCCGCACTCGGTGGCTTTGACAAATGGCACGCTAGACAAGGCTTTGGCAGTGCTTGGTGTGCTTGCCCTAAATGGCACTAAGGCACATGTCACGCCCGATCACGAGCTTGCCCCATATGCTGATAAATTGCCAGAAGTGCTTGAAGTCATGGAGCAACAAGGCGTGGATAAAAACACCATCATTGTGGCGTTGTCCGAGTTGCCCATCTCTGAAAAAGTGCGACTGTCAGAGCTGGACGGGGCGATTCGTCGTGTGATGGATGCCACAGATGGCTTTGACATGACACGTCTGTATCATGAAGTCAGCCAAAGTTATAACACCACGGCAGCAGGGGGTAATGCCAGTCTGATGGCAAGTGCCTAGCGTGTATTTGGGCTTGATGCCAGTCACAACCCCCGCCAAAATCGGTATTCTAAACGGACAAAATGCGGTATAATGGCACAAATTTATACCGCTCATTTGCCAATTTGTCATGTCCGAATACCAAGTTTTAGCACGCAAATACCGCCCCAAAAATTTTAGCGAATTATTGGGGCAAACCCACGTCTCCCAAGCTCTATCGCACGCCATTGACACGGGGCGACTGCACCATGCTTATCTGTTTACAGGCACTCGTGGCGTGGGCAAGACGACCATTGCACGGATTTTGGCAAAGTGTCTCAACTGCGAAACAGGCATTACCAGTACGCCCTGCGGTGTGTGCGATACTTGCGTGAGCGTGGATAATGGGCGGTTTATTGACCTTATTGAGATTGATGCAGCAAGTCGCACCAAAGTAGAAGACACTCGGGATTTGCTGGAAAATGTCCCCTATGCCCCCACGCAAGGGCGGTACAAGGTGTATCTCATTGACGAAGTGCATATGCTCTCCACGCACTCGTTTAATGCTCTGTTAAAAACGTTAGAAGAACCGCCCGAACACGTCAAATTTATCCTAGCGACCACTGACCCCCAAAAGCTCCCCATTACCATTGTCTCTCGCTGTTTGCAATTTGTGCTTCGTCCGATGTCGCAAGCGTTGCTCCACGCCCATTTAGCCAAAATCCTGCACGCCGAGAGCATTGCCCACGATGACACCGCCTTGTGGCAGTTGGCTCAGTCCGCCAAAGGCTCGGTGCGTGATGCCTTGTCTTTGACCGACCAAGCCATTGCGTTTGGTGGCGGGCAGGTTGGGGCGGATACCGTCATGGAGATGCTCGGGCTTGTGGATAGCCTTGATGTGCTGGATTTGGTGCGTGATATTTATCACGATGACCGCTCGGGCGTGGCTCGTCATATTGCCAGAATGCGTGAGCAAATGGTGGATGCTACTGCCTTGCTTGACCGCCTTGTGGACAGCTTTCATGCAATGGCTCTGGTGCAGATTTTGCCCGATATGCCCCTTGATATGAACGATGAGCAAAAGCAGGCGTTTTATGAGCTTGCTCGCACCTTGCCTGCCGATGTCATACAGCTTTATTATGAGATTAGTGTCAAGGCACGAGACAGTGTTCGCCTTGCCAGTACGCCCATGCAGGCGTTGGAAATGGGGATTTTGCGACTGCTTGCGTTTCGTCCGCTTGCTGGTGATGAAGTGGTTTATCAAGAACCCAAAGCAATTTTAAATCAGCAAATAGATAATCCTATCAATCAAAGTTTAAATGATGAAAGTTTAAATGATGAAAGTTTAAATGATGAAAGTTTAAATGATGAAAGTTTAAATGATGAAAGTTTAAATGATGAAAGTTTAAATGATGAAAGTTTAAATGATGAAAGTTTAAATGATGAAAGTTTAAATGATGAAAGTTTAAATGATGAAAGTTTAAATGATGAAAGTTTAAATGATGAAAGTTTAAATGATGAAAGTTTAAATGATGAAAGTTTAAATGATGAAAGTTTAAA
>ERZ1023425.90-NODE-90-length-26340-cov-4.770059_pt1 | contig 26340 bp, 15 predicted proteins | sample MGYA00380514_ERZ1023425 | MGnify/ENA primary metagenome ERZ1023425 (study PRJEB33173, sample SAMEA4830391) | metagenome | study: EMG produced TPA metagenomics assembly of the PRJEB25223 data set... | reverse complement strand
GGCATTTTCATGGTTGAAAAATAAACAAAATTTAAAATCCTATCATAACAAGGCTTGATAATATTATCAATAGCAACCAACTGGCATTTGATGGACATGTGTATCAAATTTAATGATTGATTTTTTGGGTAAATTATGTATGCATTTTATCATTAAAATATCTTTATCAACTAATATTTAATGATAAAATTATTAAATTTAAATGATGATAAAGTGAAATATTAATAATGAATTGTTATTTGGTTTACTTATATCATTTAACATAATATATATTATGCGAAGTAGTAAATAAATAGATAATAAGCAATCAAGCCAAAAAACAGATTGGTTTTTGGCTTGATTTTGGCAGCAGCTCGCAGTTTATTGAGTTGTCAGATTTGCCCACAATTTTTCAAGACGCTTGGCAGAAACTGGCTGAGCCGTTTTCATCGGTTGGGCAAATAAATTAATGCGATATTCTTCGACCAGCCAGCGATATTCTGCAAACTTAGGATTTTTAACGCATCTTGCTAAGCGCTCCATGTGCGTATCTAGCAAATATACAGCATCCAAATCCGCCTCTAAATTATGCTGTAGCCTATCAAGGCGAATATTGAGCGCCTGCAAATAACGGGGATACTGACGCCAATGCCGATAATCCGTCTGATATACAAAATTCGCCAATTGCAAGTCATCAAGCTGATCTTCAATGTCTTCGATATTTTCACCGAAAATCTCCTGATCTAGCATCAAAAGCTTGCCACGAGCTGTTTGCCAAGCGGTATAAATTTCTTTTAAACTCCTTAGAATTTCTTGACCTACCAGTAAAAAATTCTTTAAAATTAAGTCTTGACAATTGTCAAACTCTCGCTCATCTAGTGGCAAATGTGCGATGAGCCATTGATTATTTTGTGTTACCAAACCTGCAATTGCCGCTCTAGCATGGTCGCCGTGTTGACTGACAGGCTTATGATCAAAGTCTTGACCATATTCATAAAGGCAAGCTTCTAAAGTTGCATGTACAACGATATTTTTTAGTTTTTCTAAATCTCCTAATGGTGCAAAAGCCAATTTAAATGCTTTATCAATTTGACCGGTCAGCTGTTTTTGTTTCGCACCCAAACGCCCTTTAATGAGCGTTAAGACGCCCTTTTTATGCTCAGCCAAAGCAGCGTTAATCTCTGTAAAAGTCGCAATAAAAACCGCACTTTGGGCCGTATCTGCTTTTAGTGCAGAAAATTCTTGCATGACAATGCCCGATGTGTGCTTATTTTTGACAAAATTAAAATGATTTGGAAAATAATGATGAACCCCCTGCTCAACAGCGATACTTTGAACGCTGGTTTTACGATGTCGTGCCTGTAACTTTGGCAAGTCACGACTTTTTTCGATCACACGATTTTTATCATCCACCACACAAATCAATGGACGCAGATAATCTTCAACCTTGTCAGGGGCAAAATCTTGAGCTCGTGTTTGTACACCAAGCGTCTTTAATGCTGCCACAAGCTGATCTAATAAACCCATCTTTGAGCTTGCATCCAATTGGGGAAAAATCTTTTGGCAAGTATCTGGAATGGGGACAATCTGTCGGCGAATTTCTTTAGGCAATGTTTTTAATAATTGTAGTACCAATTCATAACGCCACCCTGAGATACCCCAAAGCAGTGCCACAGGATCAACCTGTGCCAATGCCTTAATCGGCACACGCACGGTCACGCCATCATCATCGGCGGCTGGATCAAATACATACGACAGCGGCAAGCGTACACCGCCCAAATGCCAACTTTCAGGAAATTCTCGATTATCATCAACAGATTCATTAAGCACATCTTCATCACTAAAATGCAAAAAGTTAGGTGTTTTGTTTTCAGCATCGTGATAAAATTCTTCAAAACTTTTGCGGCTGGCGATATGATTAGGAATTTTGGCATCATAAAATTGATATAAGCGTTCTTCATCAACCAATAAATCTCGGCGTCTAAGCTTATCTTCAATACGCTCAATGTCTTTGATTTTATTGGCATTATCTGCCAAAAATTTCATCTGCATCCCATATTGGTTGGCAACCAAAGCATCACGAATAAAAATCTCTCTGGCTTGTACCAAATCAATTTGTTCAAACTTCGCCAGTTCTTTGGCAATCACAATAAGTCCAAATAGACTGATTTGAGCATAAGCACGCACACGCCCTGCTTTTTTTGACCAATGCGGTTCAAAATAATGATATTTTAATAAATTCGGTGCTGCTTTGATAATCCATTCAGGCTCAATCTTAGCAAGCGTACGCATATAAACTTGTGAAGTTTCTACCACTTCAAACGCCATCACCCACTGAGCACCCTTTTTATGAAGCGTGCTGGCAGGAAAAATGCGGGCTTTTTGGCTACGAGCCATCAAATATTCGCCCACCGTATCGGTTTTATGCGCCACAAATGACAAAAGCGCACTTAATAGCGCACGATGAATATTGGCATAATGAATGCTTGTTTTGTGATCAATCTCATTTTTTAGGGCTTTGGCACCCACGAGTGCTTGTTTGATGGATTTTTGACGAGATTCGCCAGACTTAAGCGATAATCGAGTGCCCTTTTTGGTATCGATTTTCACATCATTTTGGTGATTTTTTTGTTTGTTAATCTCAAAACCTATCTCCGCCATCATCTCACTAAGCTGTCTGTGAGTTTTTTGCCATTCACGGATGCGTGCGTAGCTTAGATAATGTTTTTTGGCAAAATTGCGGCGAGCATTACTGCTAAGTACTTGATTGTCATTGGTTGCATGCTTATCAAACAGTGCTGCAAATAATTCCAAATAAAATAAAAAATCTGAATCTTCTTTACGAAATAACGCATGCTTTTGATCAGCTTGGGCTTGTTTATTGATTGGGCGTTCACGCACATCTTGAACCGCCAGCGCCGATACGATGATTAAAATATCCGCCAAGCAATCAAAGGTATCACCTGCCACAAGCATCCGAGCCAAGCGTGGATCGATGGGCATTTTTGCCATTTGTTGCCCGATTTTGGTCAGGCTGCCAAGCTGTGTGCGTCCCTTTTTGGCGCGTGTTTTGGTAAAACTTTTGTCATCAAGTGCCCCTAATTCTATCAAAAGCTTACGACCATCATTTACCAATCGCAAGTCAGGCGGTGTGATAAAGTCAAAGTCATTCACATCGCCAAGTTGAAGACGCTCCATCTGTAAAATCACTGATGCTAAATTGGTGCGTAGGATTTCAGGTTCGGTAAATTCTGGACGACTGTTAAAATCTTCTTCAGAATACAACCGAATGCACACCCCAGGCGCCACCCTACCGCACCGCCCTTTTCTTTGATTGGCGGCAGCTTGACTGATTGCCTCGATGGGCAGTCTTTGGATGCGTGATCGATAGTTATAGCGAGAAATTCTGGCAAAACCCAAATCAATCACATAGCGAATATTAGGCACTGTCAACGCAGTTTCTGCGACATTTGTGGCGATGATGATACGCCGCCCTTTACCTGACGGTGCAAAGATTTTTTGCTGCTCACCATAGCTTTGGCGTGCAAATAACGGCAAAATCTCTGTATGGGCAGGCGCATATAACATCAGTACTTCTTGTAGCTCACGGATTTCGGCTTCTGTTGCCGCAAAAATTAAGATATCTGCCTGATCTGGATGCCCCTTAGCGCGTGCATCTTCGAAGCATTCATTAACCGCTGCTGTCAAAGCGCGTGGCAGATTGTCCTCAATATCATCAAATGCATCATCATCTTGGCTAGATACGATGGTATCAGTCAAGGGGCGATAGCGTACCTCAACAGGATAGCTGCGACCCTCAACAATATACACAGGTGCAGGTTTGCCATGTACTGCAAAATAGTCAGAAAACCTTTGGGTGTCTAAAGTGGCGGAGGTAATGATAACTTTTAGATCGGGGCGTTTTGGTAAAAGACGCTTTAAATAGCCCATGATAAAATCAATATTTAAGCTACGCTCATGCGCTTCATCAATGATGATGGTATCATAATTTGCCAAAAACTTATCAGAGCCTAATTCAGCAAGTAAAATCCCATCTGTCATCAGCTTGACAATAGAATGTTTACCGCCTTCTTCGGTAAAACGAATCTTAAAACTCACCGTCTGACCAAGCGTCTCGCCAAGCTCTTCAGCGATACGCATCGCTACCGAGCGTGCAGCCAATCGGCGTGGCTGCGTGTGGCCAATTTGACCTGTGACGCCACGCCCTGCCATCATGGCAAGCTTAGGCAGTTGCGTGGTTTTGCCAGAACCTGTCTCACCTGCGATAATTACCACTTGATGTTCACGGATCGCTTGAATCAGCGTATCTGCTTCGGCAGTCACGGGCAGGTCATGGTTAAGTTTTTCTGATAGATTTTTTGGTATACTGTCCATACGATTAGCAACCTGTTCGGCAGATCGCTTATAGATAGCATCATAGCGAATTTTGCACTTAGCTTTTAGGTCGCCTGTGGTAGAATCCACTTTTTGTTTTAGTTTATTTAAATAATGTCTGTCTTTGGCAAGAACTGGTAAATTATCAGTAGAATGCATATTTTTCAATGATAGTCGTCTTATAAAGGGTATGAAAAGGCATCAATTTAAGCACATTGATACATCAGATTTTATTTTATTCATGGGTCTATATGAGGGCTTGGACGCATGAATAAACCGTGTATTGTAAATAAAATCATCAAAACCTGCAATTTTCTATTTGAATGGTGATTTTATGGCGATAGACAAGCGATGACTTTTCGCCAATCTGTCGCAAATTTATTAACTTATGCTATAATGCTAAGTATCTTTTTTTGCCTATGTGATTGTCAATTATGAACGAATCCATTAGCCTGATTTCGCTGGTCATTGAAGCAAGCATTGTTGTTAAATTAGTCATGGCGATACTGCTTTTGCTGTCTACGATCAGTTGGGTGCTGATTTTTCATCTGGGTGCTAAAATTGGCGGTGTTGCCAAGTTTGATGAGCGATTTGAGCAATGGTTTTGGACTGATGAGATCGATCGCCAGTTGTCTGTTGTGCAAGCAGAATCTGAGCGTGTAGGGCTTGAGCTGATTTTTTATACAGGTTTTTATGATCAAAATCACACAAATCAAGATTTTGTACTAAGTGATGATAAAAAAGTGCAAATGGTTGAGCGTCGCTTGCGTATGGCATTGGGCGGTGAACAGGTGCGTCTTGAAAAAGGCTTATCAACGCTTGCAACGATTGGTTCTGTTTCGCCTTATATCGGATTATTTGGCACGGTATGGGGCATTATGAATGCGTTTATTGGCTTGGGTCAAGCCGAATCAGTTGGTCTTGCAACCGTTGCGCCGAGCATTGCTGAGGCATTGATTGCAACAGCACTCGGTTTATTTGCTGCCATTCCTGCGACAATGGCCTATAATCATTTTACCGCCAAATCCAATACATTGTATGAAAATCGCAGCCTATTTTGTGAAGGTTTAATGAGTGCATTGGTGACAAATCTGGCAAAAAAGAATACCGCATCAACTTTATAGAGCATACTATTTTATAGAGATATTATGGTAACTTCCAATCGGTTCGCTCGTCGCCAAAGACCGCTAAATAGTGACATGAATGTTGTGCCTTACATTGATGTGATGTTGGTACTTTTGGTGATATTTATCGTGACAGCACCAATGCTTGCCACAGGTGTTGAGGTGTCGCTACCAAAAGAGCAGACCAAACCCATCACACAAGCTGACAAGCTGCCTGTCATTGTCAGCATTCAGTCAGATGGCAATCTGTATGTCAGCCATAAAAATGCTATCGATGTGCCAATCACGCCTGATAAGCTGGATGCTCTGCTACGCCAGATGCACCAAGATAATGCCAATCTACAAGTGATGGTCAATGCCGATGCAGATAATCCTTACAGTCAAATCATGCATATTATGGCATTAATTCAAAATGTTGGCATCACCCAAGTGAGTTTGCTTAGCGAATCTGTTCAATAATGCATGATAATTCATAAGGCAAATCAATCGATGCGTTTATCCGACAATCATCCAACAGTCAATTTTGATAAATCTGCGCTAATTTTACCAATTTTAGCCAGTGTTTTATTACATACCGTCATCATCATAGCGGTAGCAGCGCCACTGATTACACCACCTACTAAGCCCAATACTGCTATTCAGACCGCTTTGGTAGGTCAAGAGGCCTTTAATAGTGCCAAAACGGCCTTGAGCAATCATCATGCCAATCAAAACAAGCCAACCGCCGCCAAAGCTTCAAGTACCATCACTGCCAATGATAATGCATTTATGCAAGCTCAAAATCAGCATCGTTATCGCCCGCAGGTTTCTACCTCTGCCACCACGACCCAAGCGTATCATCCACTGCCTAATTCAGCACCCTTTGAATCAAATTCACCAAATATACAAAATCAACCAACAAACGCTCACGCCAAGTTGGCCAAATATTCTAATAATGACTTAGGTCTTGAGCAGGCGAATCATACCGAATCTACGCCAAGCCGAACACAAATCAATGCTGCCATCAGCTCGGTCAAGCAGCGTATTGAAGCCATTTGGCAACGCTATCCTAAGCAGCCTAATCAAACCATCACCTTTCAGGTGAATATCGATCAACAGGGCGATGTGACCTCAATCCAATTCGGTGGTGGTCATCCTGATTTGCGTGAATCTGTAGAAGCGGCAGTATATGCTGCCGCACCATTTTATGAACTTGGCGGTATGCGTGACAGTATCCGCTTGCAGTTCACCACAGAGCAGCTAATTATGGATAATAGCCAAACACCCAATGAGCCTAATTACTAATCGTCATGGAGTTTTTATGAAATCACCCATTACCAAAGTTTGCCTTGCTCTAACCATAAGCTTCGCTGCCGCTTTGACGCACGCTTATGCTGATGATGAATTGATTGTGATTAGCGAACAAGTTGCCCAAAGCCGATACCCAGTGGCAGTCATGCCTTTTTCAGAAGCTCATCAAATGAGTCATTATCTAAGCTTGGCAGGTCTTGGTGCCACTCACCAAAATCTGCCACAGCACACTCAGACCAATCACGATATTCTGAATAATCTGACCGTATGGCGTAACCGAGGATTTGAATATATTATTTTGGCACAGTCGCATCAGATTTTGGGAAATAAGCTTGCAATTAATTATGAAATTATTGATACTACCAATGGTTCAGTCAGCGTTAAGCATACCCAAATTAGCGATAATCACCCTGCTTCTATCCAAGCTGCCTATCGTCAAATCAGCGATACAATTTATCAAATCATCACAGGCCAGCCATCAGATTTGATGGGTAAAATCGCCTATGTGGAAGAAAGTGGATCGCCACAAAATAAAATCTCATCTCTTAAATTGATTGATCCAAATGGTCAGCTTATCCGTACGCTAGATACCGTCAATGGATCGATCATAACGCCGACATTTTCCCCTGATGGCTTGAGCATTGCTTATAGCGTACAAACAAAAAATAATCTGCCCATCATTTATATCGTACCTGTATCAGGCGGCGCACCAAAGCTTATCACGCCATTTTGGGGCCATAATTTGGCACCAAGTTTTTCACCAGATGGTGGGAGTATCTTATTTTCAGGTAGCCATGAGAATAATAACCCGAACATTTATCGGCTTAATTTACATACCAATCACTTAGATACTCTCACCACATTCAACGGTGCTGAGAATGCACCAAATTATTTGGCAGATGCGTCAGGATTTATTTATACTGCTGATAAAGGCACACGCCGCCAAAGCCTATATCGCTATGATTTTGGCACGACGCATAGCACCCAAATCGCCTCTTATGCCACCAATCCACGCTTAAGCCTAGATGGATCAAAGCTTGTATATTTATCAGGTGGACAAATCATCATCGCCAATACTAAAGGCCGTATCCAACAAAGCTTTAGGGTCTTAGGCACCGATGTATCAGCCAGCTTTTCACCATCAGGCACACGGATTATCTATACATCCAAACAAGGCAATAAAAACCAGCTGATGATCCGTTCGCTATCAAGTAATGCCATACGCACCATCCCAACATCAGGCACGGTGCGTGATCCGATTTGGTCAAAATAATGCCAATGAGTATCCCAACTAAGGCGACAGTCAGCTGTACCCAAAGGCGGTTATTTATGGTCGGTATGACAATCGGCCTGATCAGTTTAAGCGGATGCCAATATATTCAAGCGACCAAAAGCCCAATACCGATCATCGTCCACAGCCATAAAAAATTGCCATCTCAGCCCAAACCTACACCAACTGACGCCATGCCTACCAAAAACCCTCCAATCTCCCCGCAAACACAAAAGCCCAATACGATATTTATTTTGGAAGATTGGTTTTAGGCAGTTTTGGCAGATTCAAAATATAGTAACAGCTCATTCACCTTATCAATTCTAGCTTGGGTATCCATAAGCTCTTGGCTGGTGTATCGAATGGCCGTTGCACCATTCATGCGATAACCGTCATTGGACTGAATCAGCTTAATAATCGCCAATCCATCAATCGGTGTATCGGCACGAAACTCAATATTGATGGTGGTTTGGGTTGCATCAATCTTAGTAATCCCTAAGGCTTTGGCTCGTATGCGAATGCGATGCACCGCAAATAAATTTTGGGTTTGGACAGGTAATGTGCCAAATCTGTCAATCATCTCAGTACGAATGTCTATGAGCTGATTGACATCATCTAAGCTACTGATTCTTTTATAAAATACCAAACGCTCATGCACATCGCCCAAATACTCATCAGGTATCAGTGCCGATGCATGAATATCAATATCACTAACCAAATCCAGCGGTGTGGCAAGACTCGGTGTCTTGCCTTGTTTGATGGCATTGGTAGCACGCTCAAGCATATCCATATATAAGCCAAAACCAATGGTTTGCATATTACCAGATTGCTCTTTACCTAAAATCTCCCCAGCGCCACGAATTTCCAAATCTTCACTAGCAAGCATAAATCCTGCACCCAAAGTGTTGGCTCTGGTGATGGCATTTAGGCGTTTTTTGGCATCACTTGATAAACCTTTTAATGATGGCACCATCAAATAGCAGTATGCTTGATGATGGCTACGACCCACACGACCACGCAACTGGTGTAACTGAGCGATACCAAATTTATCCGCTCGGTGGATGATGATGGTATTGGCATTAGGCACATCGATACCTGTCTCGATGATGGTGCTGGCAACCAAAACATTAAACTTTTTATGATAAAAATCATTCATCACCGCCGAAAGCTCACGCTCATTCATCTGCCCATGTGCCACCGCTACCCGTGCTTCACCGACCAACTCACGCAGTGTGTCAGCTGCCGCCTCGATACTAGCAACATCATTATGTAGATAATATACCTGTCCGCCCCTGAGTATCTCCCGTAAAATTGCTTCTTTGACTGTCTCATCAGATTTGGGTAATAAAAAGGTCTTAATCGCCAAGCGTCTGGCGGGCGGGGTGGCAATGATAGAAATATCTTGCATGCCCGATAACGCCATATTTAAGGTGCGTGGAATCGGGGTGGCAGTCATGGATAAACTGTCAATATTGGTTTGTAGTGCTTTAATACGCTCTTTATGCCGTACGCCAAAACGATGCTCTTCATCAACAATCATCAAACCAAGCTGTTTAAATTTAACATCATCTTGAATGAGCTTATGCGTGCCAATCACAATATCCACCGTACCATCTGCCAGCCCTGCTAAAATAGCATCTTGATGTTTTTTGTTGCCAAATCTTGATAAACTTTCAATCTTAATGGGCCAATCAGCAAAGCGATTTAAAAAGCTGTCCTCATGCTGTCCTGCCAAAAGTGTGGTAGGAACAAGTACAGCAACTTGATAGCCCGCCTGAACGGCAATGAATGCCGCACGCATCGCCACCTCAGTCTTGCCAAAACCAACATCGCCACAGATGAGCCTATCCATCGGTTTATTTTGCTTCATATCGTGCATCACTGCATGGATAGCTTCAGCTTGGTCAATGGTTTCTTCAAAAGCAAATTGGCTGGCAAATAGCTCATATTGAGACATATCAATATCAAAACTGATGCCTGATTTGGCATTTCTACGAGCCTGCACATTTAAAAGCTCGGCAGCAACATCATGGATTTGTTCCAAAGCTTTTAGCTTGGCTTTTTCCCATTTGCCTGAACCAATTTTAGACAGACTGACTGTCTGCAAATCTGAGCCACTGTATCGTCCGATCAGTGCCAAATTGGTAATAGGTACATAAATACTGGCATCATCGGCATATTTTAGATGAATAAATTCTTGCTCACCTTCACCCACATCCAGCACCACCAAACCTTGATAACGCCCAATACCATGTTCAAGATGAACCACCAACGCCCCTTCGGTCAACTCAGTTACCGACTTAATCAAAAAAGCCTGTGAAACACTTGATTGACGGCGACGGCGTGTTTGAAGCACCTGCCTACCAAAAATTTGTGTCTCTGAGATGATGCATAATCCGCCCGTTTCATCACGCAACCAAAGACCACGCTCAATCGGTGCAACGCTCAAAGCAATACAATCGGCATTAAAATCATCTAAATTATTAATAAATTCTTGATAATCATCAACTACTTTGACAGCGACTTTATCTTTTAGTAGCTCAAGAATAATTTCACGGCGACCAGCACTTTCAGCGACCAATAAAATTGATATTTGCCCTGATTTGATGAATGATAGCAGTTCTGATAAAGGCTCAGCAGCTTGATGATTAATCGGCAAAATCGGTGGCGGTAAACTGGCCATGGCACCAATTTTTGCCGTATCGTGGTTTGTATTGATAATAACTTTGGGATAGGCTTTCAATGCTTGATGAAATTCATTATTCGCCAAAAATAAATAATCAGGCGACATAATCGGCAATGATTTATCATGCGCACGAGAATGATGGCGCGCTTGGATTTGCTGATAATACTCATCATGGCAAGCACTAAGGTTATCATGACTAACCACCAGTGTATCATCGGGCAAATAGCTAAATAAATTGCCTGTCTTCATCCATGCGTCAAGCTCAAAAAATAACGGTGCATAAAACTCAATTCCCTGAGGGGCAATGGCTGCCATGACATCATTATAAAATTCTATCTTGCGGGCGCTGGCATTAGGAAATAGGCTCGCAAAATTTTGGCGAAACATCTCTTTGCCTTCTTCCAAGGGAAATTCTCTAGCGGGCAGCAGGCGAAATTCGGTGATTTTGGCAGATGATGGCAGCTTTTGGGCGTGATGCGTATTCATGCCTGCTTGGGCATCTTTTTTTAGCTGAGCTAAATCATTATCGGATAAAGTACGCTGACTGTCAGGATCAAAAAATTTGATTGTCTCAATGTCATCATCAAACAAATCAAGACGAAAAGGCAGGCTTTGACCAACTGCAAAAATATCGACAATGCTGCCTCGAACCGCAAATTCTCCTGGTTCAAACACATTCTCCGTCTGCACATAGCCCGCTTTGGTTAATCGAAGTCGCTGTTCATTAATATCAAATTTATCACCGACAGCCAAATCAAAATGCTGCCCTATCAGCCAGCTTGGCGGTGCGATACGCTGCATCAATGTCTGAGTACTCACCAATAAGACACCAGTTGTTGGCATTCTCGTTAATAAAGCAATACGCTCTGAGATAATATCTTGATGAACAGACAGCTGATCATAAGCCAAAATCTCCCAATCTGGAAAAACATGTGCATCAATGCCAAAAAAAGACAGCTCAGTATCCAACTGATTCAGTTCATTTTGATGATTGGCGATCATCACAATCAGTCGCTCTTCACTTTTGGCTGCCAGTGCAAGCCAAAAACTCAAATCAGCACCGCCAAGTAAGGGTAAAGTTGTCTTAAAATTTGCCTTGGTTGGCAAATTTAATTTGGGCTTAAGTGTATCAATCATCATATTACCAAGTGTTAAGTTTGTGTTGCCACGCTAAGCATTTATCTGCAATGGTATCAACCGAATGTCCCATAATATCAGCTGTCACAGCAATATAATCGATGGGTGCACCGTTTAACTCATCTCGAAGCTGATGGATATTTTCAAGGGTGATACCACCAATCACGCATAAAGGAAAATCAAATTCGCAGGCTTTTTTTAATATGTCTTTTGAGATAATTTTGGCGCGTGGCTTAGTGATGGATGCAAATGCTGTACCCATAGCACCATAAGTTGCCCCTTCTCGCTTAGCTTCTTTAAATAAAGCAATGTCTGTATGACAGGTGCGACCAATTACCACATCATCCCCCAAAATCTCTCTGGCGACCCGCACGCTACCATCACGCTGACCCAGATGAAGCCCCGTCCCAAAATGTGATGCAAGCTCTAGATTATCATTCATGACCACTTTAATATCATAATCATTCGCAAGACTGACGATCATTTCAGCTTCTCGATACACCGTCGCCAAATCATAAAGTTTCAAGGTGGACTTACGACGCACTTGCAGTAATGACACCGCACCTGTATCAAACACCCGTTCAAGCTTATCTAATAAAGTTGTCAGCTCATCATCATTTGTCAGTAAGTATAATTTAGGTACTTTATCAATACTTTGTAAAGTCATTTACCACATTCCAATTAATAATCTTATTTGATCAGCGATACAATCAAAACACTGTTTATCAGGTGATTGAACATGGTTAATACTTAAATAGGCTACCAAAAGCAGCCTATTTCAAACCATGAACATTCATGCTAATAACATCATCAAGCACCTATCAAACATCCATCTTCCAATCAAATGGCATCTGATGATGACCACGCAATGCCATCATCAGTGTTTGCTGCATATGGCTGAGTACCTCTTGGGTATATGGCATCGCTTCATGACCCCAAACTGGATTTGGCCATGCGGCATCATTTTGATAACGCACAATGTGATGAAAATGTAGCTGTGACACCTGATTACCCAAAGCGGCAACATTCATCTTGTCTGCACCAAAAATTTTTGCCATTTGACTAGATACCCAGCTTGACTCACGCAAAAATTGTATTTGGTCAGCCGCTGACAGCTCATAGATTTCTTTGATGCCCGAAACACGAGGTACCAAAATTAGCCAAGGAAATTGACAATCATTCATCAAACGCACGGTCGATAATGGGAAATCACCAACCAAAAAGGTATCTTTGGCCAGCGTGGGATGTAATTGAAACATAGTTCGCTCATATTGTTGTTATCAATAGTGATATTGTAGCATAAATTTAGATGTCAAAAAAGATTTACACGCCTGCTATAATCGAAGTTTAGTCATTACAATCGCTCAAATCGCCGAGCTTTTCGCTGCCCATCTATGATAAGCCCGCAACCTCAGCAAGGTGGCAGGTTTTGGCATGGGCGTGGTAGTGTCATGGGTTTACCTGTTTAATAAAGTTGGTTTAATAAACCGCCTATCAGATGATGGGCGGTTTATTTTGAATACAAAAAAGCCAAGCAATCACACAATTTCATAAAGAAAAGTAATAATTACTTGGCTTTTGGGGTATTGTTTACTATAATATGTTTATCAAGACAAGGTGCTGTAACACCAAGCCTTGATAGGTTATCCGCCACCGACCTTGTGAAGTGGTGGCGACCTTAGGAGTAAGACAATGAAAACGCTAGTCAAAGTTATCATCATTGTTATCCTGCCAATACTAAGCAACAACGCTTACTAAGCAGGTAAGCCCGTCAAGGCTGAGGCGGTGGGCTTCGTCATCGCTTCACTCCTAAAATCTCAATACATCTTACCAACAATTTAAGGATAAGTCAAATGCCAAAAATCGTTGCCAACCCAAAAACTCGTGCCCAAATCCAAAAAGACAGCGATACACGCCGTGGCGTCAAGCAAATTGGTTTTAAAGTCCCTATCAGCTTTGTCCAAAGGCTTGATGAGCTTGCCAAACAAACAGGCAAAACCAAAAACATCATCATCATGGAGGCGGTAGATTTGTGGGCAAAACAGCTCTAAGTCAAGAAACCTGTTCAAATTTCAAACCAATCTGCCAAAAGTTACTTTTTTCTGACTGATTTCATAATTTTCACAGACATATTTTTTGGTTTGCCCGTGTGGGTTTGTCCACAAAAACGGTATCACGCCTTTGTGTTCGTCCAAAAAGTCTTTGATGGGCAAGATGACCGTTTGGCACTTTGGTACGCTTCATCAATGGCAATCCTTGCCGCCACCCCTTCTTGTGCTATCTGTGTGAGTGCGTCTTCGTTGTCTTTATAAAGCTCTTTTTGTTTATCCATAAACCGCCCTAAGCGATTTAGGCGGGTTTCATGTTCAAAGTTAAGCTCATCAAAAGCAGAGCTGTCAGGCTTGGGCAAATCAAGCAGCTCACTCATCAGCTGTCTGCTTTGGGCAGACACATCGGTGCCGTGTAGGCGGTGCTGCTCAGCTAAGATGGTTAATTGTTCATCTAGAATGTCAAGGCGTTTTTCTTCTTCACTGCGACTGTCAAACACCAGCTGCATATAGGCTCTGTGCGTTGCCAATTTTTTTTGTTCGGTGGCGTGCAGTTGTAGATTTGCCTTAATCTGCTCATAAATATGCTCTGTGCCATCTTGCTTTAATCCTGCGTATTTTTGTATCTCTTGATTGATTTGCCGCTCAATGTCCAGCAGTTCACGCTGATACGATGATGCGTGATTTGATAGCATGGCATCATGATTGATTTGGCTGCTTCTTTGATTAAGCTCAAACGCCAATTTGGCATTTTCGGCATTTGCCGCCCAAAGCAATAAGTTGTTTTTGGTTTCACCATTTAACACACTCATCTCATGGCGAACATCAAACAAATCATGTGCCAGCTCATCAAAAGGCGTCTGCTTGCCCACAAGTTTGATGGTGCGTGCCAATGATTTTAATTCATCATTAGCTTTTTTGGTGGCGGTGTATAAATCTTTTTGCCCTGCCAAATCTTTAAGCTTTTGTTTTTGTGCTTCGGTTGCCTCATAGAACTTGCCCAGTTTGTTATCCGTCTCAAATATCATCTCTGATAGACTGTTATTTAACAGCTGATGGGATTCATGATGCAGTTTTGCTACCAAAGCATCAAGCTCATTGATGGCATCCGTGATGTCATCGGCAGTTTTTTTGGTTTTATCGGACGCATTTTTTGTGGCATTGGCGGCATTTGTCGCAGCACTGCCTACGCTGTTATAACTGTCTGCCAGTGACGCATTGGCTTTTGTGGCTTGGGTTGCTTTATCCGCCAGCTGTGTGACATAGTTGTACGCTGAATTGGTATTATTATCTGCAATGCTTGCCACCGCCCCAAAATCAACATTGTCATATTGCAATCGTCCAAGACTGACCGTGCCAATTAGCGGAATGCTGGCTTCTATACCCAAAACCTTTGCCATACCGTTGGCTTTGGTGCTAAGAAAATCAATCTTTCTTGCGGCATTGTTAATCATCATCTCGATGATTGAGACAAACGCATTACCCATACCCAAAAAGATATTTTTGGTCGTCTTGCCAAGCTGTACAAAATTATGCAGGGCGTTTTTTGCTCCAGCTTTGGCGGCGGCGTTAATCAAATCAAAGGTTTTGGCGGCAACTTGTAGCATGCCCACAAAGCCGCCATGGCTTGTGTTAAAAAAGCCAGCAAATGCCCCCGTGCTGCCCTTTGTGGTATCACCCACTTTGGCAAGCATATTATCAGCAAAGTTTGAAACAATGTCCCAAGCCATTGAAAAGCCATCGCCAATAAAGGTAATAAAACCCTTTGCCATGAGTGTGGCGACCCCAAAGGCATCAGATAAGCTTTCAAGTGCACCTGTCACCCCATGCGTACTGACCACCACAGACGCCAGCACCGCCCCTATGGCGATGATGGGGTGAGCGGTGATGATTCGCCCAAGTGCCATAAACGCACCGCCCAAGCCTGTGATGGCACGAGTGGCAAGAATGCCCACGCCCACCGCCCCTCGTTTGGTTTTCGTCCAGCCTATGCTTGCAAGCGTTGCCGCTTTGGTGGCGAGCGTGGTTCTGTCAAAACTGGCTGCCAACCCAACCAGTGAACGAGCATAAACGGCGGTGGTTGCTATAGCGGTTTTAGTGATGTCAATGTAATGGGCTTTGGTAAGCCTTAATAACATCAAGCGAGTGGACAACGCATTATAAGCCGTGATTTGCCCCTGTACGCTAAAGGCATTGGCAATACTGGCTTTGGTGCTTGCCACAGTTGCCCCTGTCAGTGCAACAAATGATGTCACTAAGGCAGAGCTTTTAGCAACATTGGCAAGCCATACCGCTCCGACCATCACCCCCAGCCGTTTCGCCCATACCTTGACTGCATATCCAACCACCATCACCTGCTTGGATATTATGATTATCAAATCGAAAACGATCACGACCGCCACAATGCGGGCATGGCTTATGGCGACCATCGCCGCCATCGTAGCCTAGTAGCAACTAGGGGGGGGTTTTGTTTTCCTGATTTTTCAATTTCCTCAAACCGATTCACTGTTAGCTCTCACATAATTAAAATCGGTATCAGGGCTTAAAACATCACATTTCACCTGCCCTTTACTATGCTTATCAATTTCAATAGTCAAGCAGGCACAGGTAAAACCGTGCTTTGCGCAACAACGCCAAACCTTAAAAATACCATCTATTTTTGCTTAAAGTTAAAAAGACAGCGACAGCAATCCGATCAGATGGCTACAAACCCAACCTGATACTAAGTATCATACAAAAGACCGCTCTGCCAAGTTAAGCATTCGAGAGCCTGCCAATTTATCTATCATTCAACAAAAAATTTAGGAGCATAACATGACAACTTTAAATTTTAGTTTCACGCAAGAAGAAGCGATGCCTGCTTACAGCTTTGCACCTGTAAAGCATAGCCTTTAGATGATATGCCATTTTAGGAGAAAAAATGATACCGATGGCTGCACACATCCACAGATACTATGTCACCCATCACAGATGGTTGGTGCTACATCTCAGGCATAAATTTTATATCAAGCAATATCAGGAGCTGGCATGAAACTTAAGAAGCTAAAAAAGCGTCTAAAGCGGCGTAGTGAATCATACCATTTTAACCAAATTATTTTAGCAATCCAGCGAAAACGGAGGAGATAACTATATCCAAACGAAGTTTTAACGGTGGTTATTATTATTTTAGTTATTAAAAGACAAAATAAAAGACCTACAACTATCGCTGTAAGTCTTTTATTTTATTGGTACCAGTGGTCGGACTCGAACCGACACGCTTTTAAGGGCAACGGATTTTGAATCCGTCGTGTCTACCAATTTCACCACACTGGCATGTATGGTTAGCCTAACTGGCTATGAGTGCGTATTATACTGATATTTTTATCGCTGTCAATACTTTTTATCAATTTTTTTCGTTAAATAATGATTTGATGGTTTAGACGATAAAAACCAAAGCACGCTTAGCCATATTTTGTCATATGTTATGATAAATTATGGCGATACGGTCAGCCAATATTGCAAATCGCTTAACAGTTGATAACATTTCATTAACATGATAACATACTAATAGCAAGGTTTTTTGTTGTTTTTATCTGTTTATCCAAGGAATTTTTATGGCAACCACCCCAAAACCTAAGACAGCGACAACAAGCTCAACGACTGCCACAACCGCTCCCAAAAAAACAACATCGACTCGTACCAAAGTATCGACCGCTACAGAAACCAAGCCAAAGCCATCAAAAGCAGAAGCGATTATGACGCAAACGGTGGGTCAATTAGAAGAGCTACTTGAGCATGCTACCCCTGAGGAGTTGGCAGAATTTGGTGAAGCACTCAAAGAATATCTTCCCACAACTCAAGTCATCAGCCAAGTTCGTACCAACAAATCACGAGATACTCAGCTTTCGGATAATTGGCGTGAAGGCGGTTATCCATATAAATATCGCTTAAGTCGTAAAAATTACGAAGCCCAAAAATACAAGCTACAAATTGAACTGTTAAAACTCCAACATCATATCAAAACCACTGGTCAAAAACTTGTTATTATTTTTGAAGGGCGTGATGCCGCAGGTAAAGGTGGCACCATTAAGCGATTTATGGAGCATTTAAATCCCCGTGGTGCTCGTGTGGTCGCTCTAGAAAAGCCAACCGAACAAGAGCGTGGTCAGTGGTATTTTCAACGCTATGTGCAGCATCTGCCAACCGCTGGTGAAATCGTTTTATTTGACCGCTCTTGGTATAATCGTGCGGTTGTAGAACGGGTCATGGGCTTTTGTACGGATGAAGAATACCGTATTTTTATGCATCAAGTGCCTGAATTTGAAAAGCATTTGGTAGAAGCTGGCATTCATTTGGTGAAATTTTGGTTTTCGGTCAGTCGTGAAGAACAGCGTGTGCGTTTTGCCAGCCGTGAAAATGACCCGTTAAAACAGTGGAAACTATCGCCAGTGGATAAAGCCTCGCTCAATAAATGGGACGATTATACACTTGCCAAAGAAGCCATGTTCTTTAATACTGACACGGCAGAAGTACCTTGGATTGTGATTAAATCTGACTGTAAAAAACGCGCACGCTTAAACGCCATGCGTTATGTACTCAATAAATTAACCTACGAAAATAAAGACATCACTCAAATTGGTAATATCGATCCTTTAATCGTTGGTCGTGCAGGTGCGTTATATGAGATGGATGAACGCATAGACTTGACTGTCAGCACTCAATTACTCAGAAAAACCACAACAACCAAATAACTCTTTTGGTCTATGATCGCTCAAATTTATTTGGGTGATTTTAATTCAGATTAAGCATGTAGATTAAGCATGTAAAAACGCCTGATTGACCCAAAATTGCCAATTTTGCTTGGCTTTGCTACAATAGCACCTCACCGAAATTATACCAAAATTACAACAAAATTATGCCAAAAAACACCATTATAAAGCATATTGAAGCATTGGGCAGCACCCTTGATGACCCTGAAACGCTATTAAATAAACATCGTCAAATTGCTGAAAGTTTTGAAGAACAGCTTGCCAAAGAAGCAGTTTTTGATGAAAATTCCAATCATTTGGCAAATGCTCATTTGTCTTTATCGGATTATTTGACAGCAGTCAAAATGGTGATTGATGACAGTTTTGATCACGAGGTTTGGGTGCGTGCCGAAATCCGTGCTATGAACACTAAAGGCGGTCATTATTATTTTGAATTAGCTGAGACTGATGATGCCGATCAGATTACCGCAAGCTGCCGTGCAACTTTATGGCGATTTCGTGCCAAGACAGTGATGAGCAAATTTACCAAAATGACAGGTCAAAGCCTACAAGCAGGTATTTTGGTCTTGGTAAAATGCTCGGCCAGTTTTCATACCAATTATGGTTTTAGCCTAAGCATTAGTGATATTGACCCAAATTATACGCTCGGCGAGATTGCTGCTGCATATACACAGATGAAAAAACGGTTGAGCGAAGAAGGCCTGCTTCATTTAAATAAACAACATGCCATACCATTTGATATTCGCCATGTCATCGTAATCGCCCCTGAAAAGGCGGCAGGTTTAGGCGACTTTCGTGCCGAAGCCGATCGGCTCGCTTTGGCAGGTGCTTGCCAATTTCACTATCATTATGCCACTTTTCAAGGCAATCATGCACCCAATGAGATACGCCTTGCAATTTCTGAGGGTATGAATAATTTTAAAAATACATATGATACCATGCCAGATTTGTTGGTCATTATTCGTGGTGGCGGTGCGGTTGGTGATTTGGCTTATTTGAATGATTTTGAATTAGCGGCTTTGGTGGCAGAATGTCCGATTCCTGTTTGGGTTGGTATTGGGCATGAGCGTGACTCGGTAATTCTTGATGAAGTGGCACATAGCAGTTTTGATACCCCATCAAAAGTTATCCTTGGTATCGAGTCTCATTTGGTCAAAATGACGCGTCAAGCGGTAGCGACAATGGAGCATTTGACCAAAATTACCAACACTCGCCTAATGATGGCAAAAGCAAATAGCCAAAGGCAAATTGAGCAAATCCAAAGAAGTAGTTTGCACGCCATCAATATGGCAAAAAAAGATAATGTATATCAACTAAGCCACATAAAAAGTACCGCAAAATTCCGCCATCACCAAGAAAAATCAGCGTTAACCGCCCTACTTGCCCAGACCCAAAAAGCAAGTTTGGCGATTACATTACAAGCCAAACACACCACAAAAATCCACCTTAATCAGCATAACAGTCTATTTGATCATTTATCTAAGCTAAAAAAAGACTGTCGACATTTACAAAGTTTGATTCTAATTCAGCATCCAAGCCGAATGTTACAAAAAGGCTATGCACTCATTCATAGCAATCATACCAATGAAAGTATTCATAGCACCAAAACACTCCAACAAAATCAGTCTGTTAAGATAACCTTTAAAGATGGGACAGCCAGTGCAGTCATCAAAGATATCAGCACACACAAAACCACTTAAGAAATTGTCTTGAAAAATTTATCCACCACCTTAAACTGCTCTTTGGTAGTCTCACACGCATACATGGCGTCACGAAAAGCGTTAGAGTTGGGCAGACCGCCTGTATACCATGCGATGTGCTTACGGGCAATGCGACATCCTGAATATTCTCCATAAAAGCGATACAGCTCATCTAAATGTCTTAAGACCACTTCATGAATCTCAGCAACCGTAGGCGATGCTAAAAGTTCGCCAGTGTTAGCAAAATGGGCAATTTGCTGAAACAGCCAAGGCTTACCTTGGGCAGCTCGACCAATCATAACAGCATCTGCCCCTGTTTTAGCTTGGATATCTAAAGCTTTTTGTGGGCTATCGATATCGCCATTGACAATGATAGGAATTTTGGCAGCCTTTTTTACTTGGGTAATCAGCTCATAGCGTGCCTGACCTGTATAAAAATCCTCTCGTGTACGCCCATGAATGGTAATGGCAGCCACGCCTGCTTGTTCAGCAATTTGTGCAATTTTTAAAATATTTTCTTGCCCATTGGCAAATCCCAAACGAGTTTTTAAAGTGACTGGCACATCAACGGCCAAAACCGCACTATCAAGCAGCCGTCTAACCAAATCTTCATCCTGAAGTAATGCCGAGCCTGCGAGCTTACGGCAGACTTTTTTGGCAGGACAGCCCATATTAATATCAACAATCTGAGCGCCATTGGCAACTTGAAATTGGGCGGCTTGTGCCAATTTATCAGGCTCAGCCCCTGCAATTTGTGCAGAAATGGGTGCAATTTCGCCATCAAAATTGGCTCGATATAACGATTTTTTGCGTGCATATAATGCTGTATCGGCAATAATCATCTCACTGACAGCATGGCCTGCACCAAAGGATTTACAGAGTCTTCGAAAAGGGTTATCCGTCACCCCTGCCATCGGTGCTACCCAAATTCTATTCTCAATTTTTAAACCCCCAATAGATAGGGGCTGTGATAAAATATGTTGATTTTTAAGGGATTTTTGTAGCTTGTTATCTGTCATCATTGTGTCATATACTTGTATTTTGAAACATCATTTTAAAACTTTGTATTATGACATAATTTTACAATTTATGGCATATTTGGAATAAAATTTGTATTTTTAAACATGGTAAGATCAAGTGATTATGATTGCCGACCATCACTCACTTTATCCAGCCCAGTTTGTCGAACCGTCGGCGTATTGATGGCATTGATGAGTGCGTCATGCGTGCTGTAAATATGTACTGCTGACTTTGCTCGAGTAACAGCGGTATAAATAAGCTCCTTTGACAGCAGGCGTTCACTATTTTCATCAAAGATAATGGCGACTTTTTGCCACTCTGAACCTTGGGATTTATGCACTGTGATGGCATAAGCCGTACTCACAACGGTATCACTTAACATATCGACCGCCACCATGCGCAAAGTCTCGCCTTCAAAGTACACGCTAAGACCTGATGAACCCCATAAGCAAATGCCGATATCTCCATTAAATAAGCCCAAATCATATAAATTTTTGGTAACCATCACCACACGCCCATGAAACCAAGGCGATGCTGATGGCGGTATTTTCTGAACTGCTCGATGAGCTAAGCTTAAATAATCATTGATCTGATCATCGCCAAATACACCAATATGTGAAGCACAAAGAATACGGTAAGTATCTAATATCTGAAATAGGTTTTTGACGCTATCAATTGCATCTTGGCCAGATAATTTTGCAAAACTAAAGCGAAGCCGTTTACTTGCCAAAAAATAATCCTGATAGTCTTGGCTAAGCTTTTGGTAGGTGTCATTATGCATTAAGGCATGGGTGATGGGGTAAAAATCAATATTGGTATGGCAATTGATTAATTGTTGCATTTCATCAAAGTGGATATTTTGACGATCATCATTAATCAGCTTTGCCAATTGACCAACGCCTGATGTGTCCGTAAAGCGTTTTGATGCTGTCAAATTGACACGCAGATGCCTTAGGCGTTCAATTCGGCATAAGTCAGCCAACACTGCACCAGCATCAACTGCAGCCAGCTGATGCGTATCCCCAAGTAAAATCACACGGCAACCCGTGGCGATGGCAGCAAATAGCTGACTTGCCAGCTCCGTGCCAAGCATAGAAGCCTCATCAATAATAAGCATATCAAGCGGTAGTTGATTTTTGGCATCATAGCGTGGGCTGCCATTTGACCCAATACCAAGCAAGCGGTGAATGGTCTTAGGCTCGGGCAGCTGTATATCGTTCTCCTTATCTAAAGATTTAAGCAAAGATTCACTCATACGCTGAGCTGCCTTACCTGTCGGTGCAGCAAGCCCCAAACGCATCTTTTTATGCTCATCACGCTGATTGAGCGCGATGACAATTTGGGCAACTGTAAAGGTCTTGCCCGTCCCAGGACCTCCCGTAATTAGGCAAAACGCTTGTTTTGAAACCAACTTGATCGCATCACGCTGCTCGGTATTTAGGCTACTTGGTAGCTGATCAAGAGCAAATACAGGCACATCAGCCTGACTGATACGCAAGATATGCGTCATCAATTGTGATTCAGCAAGGTAGGCACGACTTGTCCATAAATACAGTCCATCTGCTTGATTACTAAAATAAATCGGTGGCGTATTTGTGAGTATGCTTTGAATGTTTGATGCCAAAATATCTCCAAAAAAAGTATTGTTATGTAAAAGACTCACAAACTGATTCAAAGTATTGGCATTTTTGTATAAGACATAGTAAATACGCAGCATGGACAAAAATAACGCAGCCAATTGCTCAATTTTCATCACTGTGTGATCAAACAAAGACAATTGCTGACGAAAATGATTTAAGGCATGATTAACAAATTGTTTTATCTTGATGGTATCATCTGCACAGCGATGATAGCCATCAAAAAATGCTGCCCAGTCCATGCCCTCATCTGCCAATGCGTGCGTTATCACTATCAGGCATGAATCCATGATTTTTTGTTGCCAAATGGGTATCACGCCATTTAATCCATGACGATCATTCAAATCATCATGATCATTGATATGCAGTATGGTATGCCCTTGATTGAGCTGAAATAATAAAGCATCCTGCATGATATGATATAGCTCAAAGTCTGGTAGTCTTAGTGTACATTCAGCGGCCAAAACCTGTTTTTTGGCATACCATTGATGATTGTCTTGAATGCGATCGATCACATATCGGCTAATAATATCCCCTGCCATATATTATCTCTACTATTAATCGTTAAGTTTAACTTATAAAATCTCATCAAGTGCTAAAATCAAAGATAATGGCGGCTGCCAACATAAATGCCCTGTCTTCTCATTGCCCTCTTGAACGCCACGCAAAAAGACATATTCAACAGCACCCAAATAAGCTGCTTCATTGCCAACATAGTCTTTTAATCGAATCTTTAAAAGTCGATGCAATGCCACTTGATAAATAGCAGCTTGTAGCCAGTAGCCGACCTTATCCATCGCTGCAGCCATGGCGTGATCATGATACTCATCAGGCGTGCTACCCAAATAATTTGACTTATAATCAACGATAAAAAATCGCCTATCGCACTCATAAACCAAATCAATCTCACCTCGTAAATAACGATAACACATGGTATGATAGTCATCGTCAAGCAATACTAGGTCTTTGTCGCTATGTGCTTTAAATACCTCATTTAGGCGAGTGATACTAAAGGTATCGCCAAGCCCCAGTGTAAAGCTAAGCTCACGCAGTTGTACAGTCATTGGCAGAGATATTAACGAGCGATGAGATGCTCTAAAAGGTGCGTATGCAAGCTGATAAATCCAAGCAACCAACTTGGTATGATCATCGGCTTGATGCTCGTTAGAATTGATGCGTGTATCAATCTGCTGAGCGGGGCGAGTGGGTAAATAACGCTCAGCAATCCCAAGTTTTCGCCCCTGTTCATAAATCACTCCGCTGATGATACGATGAGCATCGTGTAAAGACGCCAATGCCAGTCGATCTGTCGGTAAAAATTGCATGACTTTATGCAAAAAATCACCAGCCAAACTGCCCTTAAAAAAGCTGGTACGAATGTCATCAAACTGATCAGATGTGGTCATATCAGTCAGTACAGACAACTGATCAATATCTGCTTCATCAGGAGAAATGGCAGACTTATCCAAGCGAGTAATTAATGCACTAAAGCTGGTCTTATATTCTCCAAAAAACTGTGTTTTGGTCATCACCATATCCCAAGGTGCATAATGTTTGGTGCTAAGATTGGGCAGCTTGGTTTGATAAGGTTGGCTAAATAAATCTGCTTCAGTCAGATCTATCAAGTCTACCCAACCTTTTAGCCGATCTGGTAGGCTTAGTATTTTTTCACCTGCACAGTCAAGCCATTGATACAAAGGCATTTCTTTTGAAGTTTTTTTGGATAAATCACCGCCCACGATATATAGCTGTTCAGAAGCACGCGTCAATGCCACATAGCCCAAGCGTCTGATTTCATCAATCAACTCCTGCTGATTGATATGATAATAATAATTTTCATCAATCAAATTGCCTTGGTTTAGGCTTAAGCACCGCTGAAAATTGTGATTAGTATAAGGGTAGATTGTCAAGCCATTTTCATTTTTTGGCTTTTCATCCATACCGATGACATACACGATGGGGAATTCAAGCCCTTTTGATTTATGAATGGTCATCAAATTAACACCGCTTTCGCTTGGTAGAATAGGACGCTTATTGTGGCTATCAACATCAGCGTTCATCTGTTTATGATACCAAGCAATGACACGCATCTCGTGTAGCTGCGATTGCTCACTGACCAAAGCCACCAGCCGTTCAAGATCCACCAAATAACGCTCACCTTGAGTGGCTGCCTTGAGCCAAGGCGATTTGTCATTATCATGATCAATGGGCGAATGGTGAAGCGCATAAGCAAGTGCTGATGATACACCAAATTTTTGCCATTTTTCATATGATTTTTTTAGGTAGGCTAAAAGATGAGTTTTTAGATTTTGAGTTTCTGATAAGTCATTATCCAAAGCCTGTTTATCATTTGGTTCGATGATATCCATTGCTTGCTTAAGCGTCATACCAACTAAGCTTGATACCAAAAATTTACCCAAGTTTTCGCTGTGATTTGGCTGTAGTATTGCACCAATTAACGCCAAAAGATCATCTGCAGCTTGAGTGATGAATATATTCATTTCTTTGGGAATAATGGCTGGGATATTGAGCTGATCAAGCTCACTTTTTATCCTATCTAACGCATCGGCTGTGCGTGCAAGTACAGCAATATCCTTTGGCAGTATCTTTTGACCATGTAGCGTATGATTACCTTGCAAAATGGTATTGATATGCCGAGCAATTTGCTCAGCTCTTTGTGCAGCTTTTTGACCAGCTTCAATATGGTCAAAATGCAGCACCGCTACTGGATATTTACCATAATAATCGGCATAGGCATCAGATTGCCAATGGATACCACCACCGTCTTTATGTGCTTGGATCTGCTGATAAAAAATCCCTTGACCTAAATTGGCATGATTGGCGACACCATCTTGATGATTATTGTCAAACCATGCATTGAGTGCCTCAATCAGTGCTTTGCTTGAACGGCGATTGACCGTCAAAGACAGCGATTGATTAATCAATGGTGCGTTGATGAGCAAATCTTGGTTGCCATAATGCTTAATTAAATTATAATTGGTAACATCGCCACCACGAAAGCGATAAATTGCCTGCTTAGGATCTCCAACTAACAATAAAAATCCCTGTGGCAGTTTTGGCTTCTCGCCACCGATTTGCTCATAGCGGATAAGATTTTTGTGATAATTGGCAATCTCATTGAGATAAACCAGCTCAATCAGCTCAACTTGTAGCCCATTAATATCCTGAGATTCATCAATCAAAGCGACAGGATAATGATGGCGAATTTGCCGTGCCAGTGCAGGATTATTGCGAAGTGCTTCATTTAATCTCACCATTTGTAGCGTAAATGTGGTCTGACCGTGT
>ERZ1023425.89-NODE-89-length-26343-cov-12.806299_pt1 | contig 26343 bp, 28 predicted proteins | sample MGYA00380514_ERZ1023425 | MGnify/ENA primary metagenome ERZ1023425 (study PRJEB33173, sample SAMEA4830391) | metagenome | study: EMG produced TPA metagenomics assembly of the PRJEB25223 data set... | reverse complement strand
TTGCCTTATATCCACCGCCTGAAGTCGGTGGTTTTACGGCAACGAAGGATAAATAATAGGGCGTACCTACCATTTGATAACATTTTTATGAAATAAGATGAAAATTTAAAACTTTTATCTATTTTTGCATGAAAAATGGCTATCCGACCACTTAATTTAAAAAGTTAAGTTAAAATCTTAAAATTTACCCAGTTAAGTGGTCGGATTGTGGCTCGAAGTCAAAATCCTTGTTGATATTTCAATATCAACGGCGAACTTTTCCTTGAAAAACGTGCGATTCCCCTGCTTTTTTAAACAGGTGTTTTCCATTGCAAATACCAAAGGTAGGCACGTCCTAAAAACAGAGAAATCATCTGCTTTAAAAAACTTAATTCATGAATGTCATCAAGCATGTTTTGACAGCAGGCAAATCAACCCCAAAAAGCAAATGAATCAGTCATAAGTCATGGAGTAAACTAAGAAAACAAATGGTACGCAGACAGATACCACAGAAGGGATGAAATGATGGGATATAGATAGAGTTACATCAAAAAACCCTTTGAAATAAACATTTCAAAGGGTTAAATATGGAGCTCTTGGCGAGAATTGAACTCGCGACCTCTTCCTTACCAAGGAAGTGCTCTACCCCTGAGCTACAAGAGCAAATAGTTTTGCTAATAAATGGAGCGGGTGGCGGGAATCGAACCCGCACCATCAGCTTGGAAGGCTGAGGTTCTACCACTAAACCACACCCGCATGGGTATTTGGTAGGGAAATATGGTGGTGGGGGAAGGATTCGAACCTTCGAAGCTTTCGCGACAGAGTTACAGTCTGTTGGGTTTGACCGCTCCCCAACCCCACCGGGTGATACAGGCATGTCTTTTAATGGTCTGTTAAAAGATTAAGCCCAATAAACGGGCTTGACCTGAAAGGTTTCTTAGGAGTGGTGCCGGCTGCCGGAATCGAACTGGCGACCTACTGATTACAAGTCAGTTGCTCTACCAACTGAGCTAAGCCGGCGGTGTTTCCTAAGTGGTGCGTATGATATCATAGTTTTTGATTTGTGCAAGTATTTTTTTAAAAATTTTTAAAATTATTTTATAAGTTGTTGTTTTTTATATTAATTGATTCTTGGTGGTGGGCTTGGCATTTTTATTGTTTGACACACAAATCATTCGCACGCCTGCCGATATTTTTGTATAATGGCACAGTCCTATTTTAAAAAGAGCATAAAATGACAACAGAGATGATTTTGAGCATTTGTCTTGGCATTGGCTTGGCGGCAAGCTCGGGCTTTCGGGTGTTTGTGCCGTTGTTTGGCATGTCGCTGGCAAGCTATTTTGGCATATTACCCTTAGGCGAGAGCTGGCTGTGGCTAGGCAGTACGACTGCCTTGGTGATTTTGGCGGTGGCGAGCATTGTCGAATCCGTGTCTTATCTGGTGCCGTTTGTGGATAATTTGCTTGACACCATTGCCGTGCCACTGGCAGGCATGGCAGGTACGATAGCCATGGCAGGCAGTCTGACCGACATGAGCCCTGCGATGACATGGGCGTTGGCAATCGTGGCAGGGGGCGGAGCAGCGGCAACCATTAAGACCACGACCGCAGGTGCCAGAGCCGTCTCAACCGCCACGACCGCCGGTGTCGCCAATCCCGTCATCGGACTGGCAGAGACCGGCACCGCCATTGGGCTGTCGGCACTTGCCATATTCGCCCCTGTATTGGCAGGGGTGGTTGCGGTCGTGGGGATTGTGGTGTTTATTTGGCTTGTCGTTAAACTTAAAAACCGCCACAAGGTAAGCAAATCGGTGCATTAAGGCGTAATTTGGCAAAAACCATTTGCAATTTATCCTAAATTTTTGTAAATTATCCCAAACCCATTTTTAACCCACTTTTTAAGGACAAAACCATGCCTGCCTTACGAGACGACATTGACCCACAAGGACTTTTGGAATATTCGGTGGTCTATACCGACCGAGCGTTGAATCATATGTCCGCCGAATTTCAAAGCGTGATGAGAGACTTATCCGCCACTTTAAAGGGGCTGTATCAAGCCGATGGCGTGGCTATCGTCCCCGGTTCTGGCACGTCGGGCATGGAAGCGGTCGCCCGTCAGCTTGCCACGGATAAGGACGTGATGATTGTGCGAAATGGCTGGTTTAGCTATCGCTGGACGCAGATTTTGGAAAAAGGACGTATCGCCAAATCCACGCACTTGTTTACCGCCCAAATCCACGGCAATCCTGCCACATTCGCCCCTGCCGACATTAACGAAGTTACCGCCCATATCCGCCAAAACCGCCCAAGCGTGGTGTTCACTCCGCACGTTGAGACCGCCTCTGGCATGATGTTGTCAGACGACTATATCAAGGCACTGGGGCAAGCGGTGCATGACGTGGGTGGGATTTTGGTAATTGACTGTATCGCATCGGGCTGTGTGTGGCTTGACATGAAAGCATTAGGCATTGATGTACTGCTATCCGCCCCACAAAAGGGTTTGTCCAGCACGCCTTGCTGTGGACTTGTGATGATGTCTGAGCGTGCCAAAGAGCTGGTGCAAAGCACCGAATCTACAAGTTTTGCCTTAGATTTAAAGGTGTGGGCGAACATCATGACCGCCTATGAAAATGGCGGACACGCCTATCACGCCACCATGCCCACAGACGGACTAAGACAGTTAAGAGACACACTAAAAGAATGCCAAGCGATAGGATTTGACAAACTCAAATCTGCCCAAATAGAGCTTGGGCAAGCCATTTTGCAAGTCTTAAATGACAAAGGGGTCATAAGCGTGGCGGACAAAGACAGTCAAGCGGTGGGGGTAATCGTCTGCCATGCCCCAAATGATGACGTACACAAAGGCGTGGCATTTGCCAAAGTCGGTGTACAAATCGCAGGGGGCGTACCGCTACAAGTGGGCGAGCCGTCTGATTATAAGAGTTTTAGAATTGGGCTGTTTGGGCTTGATAAATTGACCGATGTATCAGGCACGGTGGCACGATTTAAACAGGCGTGTGATGACGTTTTTTGATTTTCTTTGTTAATATGAAAAGCCCAATGTGATGTTGGGCTTTTTGGATGTCTTTTGCAATTATTCGGATTTCCCCACATCATTCGCCTTAACGAGCTTATCCGCCCAATCAAACAACTCATTCAAATCATAATCCCCACCATGACCCACACCCCAAGGTAGAGCAAAATCCACGTTCTTGCCCTGATTTTGTAAGGTGGTGGCGAGTATCACAGGCACGGCAAGGGACGTGTCGTTATCCTTTGCCCCATGACGGATACGCCAATACTGGGTGGGACTTTGGGCGATATAATTCATCGCATTCATCATTTTGACGGTTTGGGTATCCGCCATGCCCCTTGTCCGTATTTTTTGCCAAAGGCGGTAAAATGCTGATTGTTTACGGTCTTATTGCCAAACAAATTATTCTCGCCACTGCTCAAATCTGTCGCATCAAAAGCAGGTACGCCCTTGCCACGCCCTAGGTAAGCCAGATAACCATCAAAATCCGCCACATAAAAAGGATTGGCAGATTTTCTTTGTGCCAAAAAGTCAAATTCGGTCAAATCCGTGTCATTTTTAAAGGCGGTATTGGCAGAGTTATTTAAATGATAAATCACTTCATCTTTAAAGGTGCCGTTGCCATTGTTATCCAATGTTAATGCTTGACCGTTATGCCCTGTTAATTTTAACCCATTGATATAACTGGGGAAATTGGATTTTAATTCATTTGACCAAATTTTTTGCTCGTCCGTTAGGCTTGCCTTAATGCGTTCACGTTTGACGTTATAGTCAAGCATAGAGATGTGCATTTTTTGATAATCAAACATACCATTAAATTGCCATTCATACGCCATATCGGCATTTTCAAGGTTGGTAATCGGAACATAGGCGGACACGGCAAACACGCTGTCATCGGCATTTACTTTCGCCCCTGCCTTTTGTAGCTCGGCTTGATAGTCGGTGCTACCACCACTTGCCCCCAAAAGGAGCGACATCGCCCCGCCTGCGGACGTGCCATTGGCGATAATGCGGTCGGCTCGCCCTGCCATAAGGGCGTCATTGGCTTTTAGGTAGGCAATGGCGGATTTTAAATCCACGATGACGGACGGGGCTTTGCCTGTGTAGTTGCCGTCCGTGCCAAGCGTCCGCCCCCTAGCCCCCGCACTTGCCACGACATAGCCACGCATGAGAGCGGTGGCAACGCTACTGGCTCGCACTCTGCCGTCTCGCCCTGCCCTGCTCTCGGCAGTCATCGGCTTGGCGGGCATATATCCGCCCACGCCATTGGGGGGAAAATATCGGGGCGGTGTCTGATGTGTAGCCATTGATAGTATCGCCTGTAAAATACGACTCGGGGATATAGATGTTCATCACTTGATAATCAGGCTCGGCAGGGTTTGCCACATAGGGAATATTTTCAAAGGCACGCACGACAAGGCTTTGCCCGTCTTGGGTAATGGTCATGGTTTTGTAATTATTGGGGTTAAATGTTAAAGAGCTGGGTATGGCGGTCATGGCGAGCTTATCTGTATTTGCATTTGTGTTTGTATTTTGGGAAATAGGCGTGGTGCAGGCGGACAATCCAGATAATACGGCAAGTGATAAGGCGGATAATGGGATAAACTTTGGCATGACTTGTCTCGGCAAATAATAGATAATAAGAATTGTTATTATCATATAACTTTTTCAAAACAATTAAAAGCCCATGTACAAAAATAAAAGTATTAGCAAAGTTTGGCAAATGATTTATTTTTATAAATTTTAGGAATGAGTGTAGTATTATTGACCAACATCAAGGTTGGCTTTGTCATTTGTGTTTATTATGTTTCAAATCCACAAAACTTTTGCTGAATTCTTACTATAATACTTGGTTATAAATTAATTTTATTTAAATAATCAATTTTTTGCAATATACAAATTTAGCAAAGCATTTTAATATTAAATCCATAAACAAAATGTGTATTTAGCCATTCCTTAGGGGATAGCCATGAAAAAATTAGGTTTGTCAATGATTACCGTCTCGTGCCTACTGGTTGTGTTGGCGGTTGTGTTTATCGGTCTGTTTATGCTGACCGAATACGCCCGAATCCCAAGCCAAAGCGAGCTTGTCGCCACAAAGGCGGATTCTAGCACCGCCAGCACGCCTGCCACCGCACAGGGACTGCACGGAGCAACCACAGTAGAACACCTTGCCAGCATGACAAGTCTGGTCAGCACTCGCCCTGATGAACCCATCAAACCCATCGCCACTCCTAAGATTGAGAGTCCTGAGATAGTCGCCTTAGGGCAAAAGCTGTGGTTTGACCCACGTCTATCCAAATCAGGTGGTCTGTCGTGCAACTCTTGTCATAACCTTGCCATGGGTGGTACGGACAACATGACAACATCTATCGGACATAAATGGGCAGAAGGCCCGATTAACTCACCAACCGTGCTAAATAGTGGCTTGGCGATTGCCCAATTTTGGGACGGGCGAGCCAAAACTTTGCAAGAACAAGCAGGTAGCCCGATTGAGAACCCCCTTGAAATGGCATCCACACATGACCATGTGGTCAAGGTGCTAAACAGCATTCCTGCCTATCAAGATGAATTTAAGGGAGCATTTAGCGACTATACAGATGCCATCACCATTGAGCAGGTAACTCGTGCTTTGGCAAGTTTTGAAGATACGCTTGTTACGCCCAACAGTCGCTTTGATAAATGGCTCGCTGGTGATGATAACGCCATCAATGAGCAGGAATTGCGTGGTTATCAAACCTTTAAACAATCAGGCTGTGTGGCGTGCCATAATGGCGAACTACTCGGCGGTGGCTCATTCCAAAAATTTGGCGTGTTTGAACAATATACCACCAAAAACCTAGCCGAAGGTCGCTTTGCGGTAACAGGCAAGCCCGAAGATAAAATGCTCTTTAAAGTGCCAACGCTTAGAAACATTGAGCTAACCTACCTCTACTTCCATGACGGTCAGGTCAATTCACTAGAAGAAGCGGTGCAAATCATGGGTAAAATCCAGCTTAATAAAGAGTTCACGGACGCAGAGACAGCGGACATCGTGGCGTTCTTAAAAACACTCACAGGCGACCAACCCAAATTCCAATACCCACACCTACCACCGTCCAACCCCAACACCCCATTACCCAATCCATTTGGGAAATGATAAAACAAAAATAAGGCAGTCTGATGATTGCCTTATTTTCATTATTTGAAGAGTTTTTAAATCGCCCTTTTAAACAAATACACACAAAAACTCGCCGTTACATCAAACTTATCCTGTGCCTTTAATGCTGTCTTACGGTCAAGTTTGGCTTTATAAGTATAAGGGGTCATGTCCATCAAATCATTTAGACTTTGGTTATCAAGGCATAAATCAGCATCTATTTGCCATTCATTGACCAAATCAAATTCAGGGGCAAGCTCGCCTATAAATTTGGCAGGATTATGCGGATTGACGGTGTCAAACAGCTTCTCACGCATGGCGTGCAGGTGCATGGGAGCAGGGGTTGCCACAAGCAGATGACCGTTTGGCTTTAGCACCCTTAACATCTCAGCCTTTGGTAAGGGGCTAAACAGACTCGTGCAAATATCCACGCTATCGTCCGCCACAGGCAATACCGCCCCTGTGCCAACCACCCAGGTGATGTGTTTGCCGATGTCGGTATTTTTGTAGGTTTTAGAAGCGGTGATAATGGCGGTTTTGGCGATGTCAAGCCCGATGACATGGGCGGTGCGTGCCATGCGACTGGTATAATAACCCTCCCCACAACCGATGTCTAGCACCGATGTCGGGGCAATCTCATCGATGATTTGCCCAACTTTGTCCCTTAGCGGTTCATAAAATCCACCCGCCAAAAACCGTCTGCGAGCCTGCACCGATGTGGCGGTGTCGCCTGCGGTGTGGCTGTTTTTGTGTTGAACCACGTGCAAATTGACATAGCCGTCCTTGCTAATGTCATAGCTGTGGCGGTTTTGGCAGGTGTAAGTTTTGCCTTGTAAGTTTAAGGCGGTGTGGCAAATGGGGCAGATGAGCATGGGGCGGTCTTATTTTTCCAAAAGTTTTCTTAATAATTCAATTTCTCTATCTTTTTGGGCAAGTAATTCATCTTTATGGGCAATGATAAGTTCTAATTTTTCTATTTCATGATGATTGCCGTAATATTTATTGGCATAATTGCCGTTATTGTCGCCAAATAATACATTTAAATCCTTTTCTTGTTTTAATAAATCCACAATGTCAATATTAAACACATTAGCAATTTGTTGTAAATGTGTTTAATATTTAATTTACTTTCGCCCCGTTCTAATTTGGCATACCCATTTTTGGACATTTGCAATTTTTCTGCCATTTGTTCTTGGGTAAGATGATGTTCTTTTCTAAGATTAACAAGATTTTTGGCGATGTCCATAAGTTACCTTTTTGTGGGCTTTGTGATGAAAAGTGGGTGTGAAAAGTCGGGTTTGTTGGTGGGTTTAATACACATTACAACTTAAAATGATAACGCATTTTTGTATTTTTGGCAATTTATTTTTAAAGGACAAAATATGGTTTTACCTGCAATTCCTGTAGCACTGGGTGTAGCCACTTTGGCAGGCATTGGTGGTATTGGGTATTTTACAAAGAAATGGTGGTCAAGCAAACGTATCGCTGTATTGGGTGGTCGTGGGGTTGGCAAAACCACTTTTATCAACTATTTGGAAACAAAGAAAGTCGAGTCAGGCTTTGAACAAACAGATTCGGAATCATACCCTGCCCTAACTGTAAAAATAGAAGGTGTTACTTTGAGAATATCTAGTGGTTATGATGTAGGTGGTTCATCCATGCAACACGGGGAATGGAGAAAACAAGTCTTAGAGTCCGATATTATTTTTTATATTCTAGATATTAGCAGGATTCTAAAACGAGACAGTGATTATATTGAAAGCACTAAGAGTGATATTGACGCCATCAAAAATGAAATTAGACAAAGAAAAAACATTCAAGTTTTTCTTATTGCAAGTCATATCGACAAACTCAAAGATGATGGTTATACCGCCAAAAAACTAGAAGATAAAATTAATAAAAATCAAGTTATACAAATAGCCATGATTTCTTTTGGTGGTTCTGATTATTGCAAAGTGGTCACTGGCTCGCTAAAAGACACTCAATCAGCAGAAACTCTTATGAAGAAAATTCTTATTAGTTATGACAAAAAGTAGGTTGGCATGAAACAGTTTGAACCCATTTATATCTACACTCAGTCTTTAGATAATACATCAGAAGATTTGATGTATGAAGTGATTCAACAAGAAAATGTCGTAACACGACAGATAAAAGATTTGGATTTATCACAAGAAATTTTGACACAAATGCACAATGTTGCGATTGATAAGAATATCAGAAACTACTTTGCCAATTCTTCTTCAAAATTTATCAAAGATTATATAAAAAATGAAAAAGATTTTTTAATTTATAGCAAAGATTTCAAAATGCTCATCAAAATAAAAACTAATGATAAAGACAATCTAGGTAGACACTCACCAATTCATATTCTACTAGACATGAAAGACTTAAAAAAAGATGATATCACACATTATGCCAATTATTTTTATAATGGATTTTTTCAGTTTTGCAAAATGACAGATAGACACCCCAAAGACATTGATTTCATCAAAACGTTGCCCTTTTTATATCCATTGCAAGCAGGAAAGCAATTCATACCACATAAAGCCCTGATACTTATCATTGGCATTATGATTTCCATTATGGTTATATTCATTTTAAAAAATTGCAATTCTTAATTTTCATAAGGACTAAATATGTTTTACCACGACATAGATGATTTGCCTACCGACATACAACCTGAGCATTTAGTTATTATTAGTCAGCAAAAGTTTGAAGAAGCCAAACGTAGCCGAAAAACAGGGGAATTTTTATTGGATGAAGATAAGCATTTCTTAATCAATCCAACAAAAGAAGAAGCCTTAAAGCATCCCCTGACCCAGAATTTATTATTCAATAACCTTTTGAGGTCAGATTCTTTTTTAATTCTTAATCCCCAGATAGGCAAAGGCAAGCATGGTGAAAAATTTTATTTGCCATATAAAGTTTTGATTAACGAAAATATTACCGAACAAATGCTTTATCTACCCATATTATGTCAGTATTTGGGTGCAAAAAGCATTGAGTTGATGATTGATGAACAACTAGAAGAATATCAATCAATAGGGATCGATATTAAGGCTGTTATTGAAAGCATAAATGCAAGTGTTGGTACAAATTATAAAAAAACCAAGAAAGATACATGGTATATGGATACAATACAGGAATTTGAAGGGGGACATGTTGATTTAGACGCTGCTGAGCAATTAATGCTTTCAGGCATTTTTGATGGCAATGCCTATATAAATACGCTTTTTGAAAGTGCTAAAAATCAAAAGAATAGACAAAAATCCACCATAACAAAAATTGTTATTAATCAAGATATTTCCAAACAATTAGAATCTTTTATTAATGCTGACATTCCCATATTGGACACCATTTTTAATTCCGATATGAAAGCACAAGCAGAAAAGAGCCGTCATTTAGAAATCAAATACAAAATTATTTTCTAAATCTATCATCGCTCAAACCTTAACCTTGCTCGCTGTACCGCCAAATGCAGTCGCTCTTCTAGAACTTCTTTTGGTGGTAAGACGGTTAAATATTGTGCCACATGAATGTCGCCTTGATTTAGACCCAAAAGTTCAATTTGCTCTTGTTTTTTGGACGTGCATAAAATAATGCCAATAGGCGGATTTTCATCGGGCTCTTTTTCATATTTTGCCAAATAATTTAAATAAAGCTCCATTTGGCTTTTATGACTATGTTTGAATTTTTCGGTTTTTAAATCAATTGCCACCAAGCATTTTAATTTACGATTATAAAAAACAAATCAATATAAAAGTCATCTTCATCAATGCTAATGCGTTTTTGCCGAGCGATAAAACTAAACCCTGCTCCCAATTCCAATAGAAAACTCTCAATCTCTCGCAATATCGCATCTTCCAAATCCTTTTCCATATAACGGTCATTTAATTCCAAAAAGTCTAAGATGTAAGGGTCTTTTAGAATCAGGCTTTGATTATATTCGCCTTTATTGCGAAGGTCGGCTAATTCAGCGATGAGTGTTTCGTCAGGTTGTTTGGAAATGGCGGTGCGTTCAAACAGTAACGAACCAATTCGCTCATCTAACGTGCGAGTACTCCACTTTTCGGCAATTGCCATGCTGGCGTAAAATTCTCGCGCTAGGGGATTTTCAATATAAATTAGACTTTTAAAGTGCGTCCAACTCAATTTTCCACGCAGTGCGTGGAGAGTTTCAAGGTCTTGAAATTCTTGATAAAATTTAACACAATACCCCAAATGCGTTTTGTTCCAACCCCTACCAAATTGAGCGGTTAGCTCTTTTGAGAGATTTTGGATAATCTGCTTGCCATATTCGGCTCGCTCGCCTTGCAAAACGTGCGTGGCAATCCGCTCACCGATGTGCCAATACAGCAAAGTAAGCTCGGCATTGACACGCATGGCAAGATGTTGTTTGCTATTTTGGATAAGCAATACAACATCTTGGGTTAGCGTGTCTGGCAGATTGGGGCTTGTGGTCATATTTATCAATGCTCCCTAGTCGCCCGAAATTCCACTTCTGGATATCGCTCTTGCATAAGTTGTAGATTGACACGGCTGGGGGCAAGGTAAGTCAGATAACCGCCACCGTCCACCGACAGCTGGTCGTGGGCTTTTTTCTTGAATTTTTCAAACGCCACCTTATCATCCGAGTGCACCCAACGCACGGTTGCGATACTAATCGGCTCAAAGGTGCATTGCACTTTATATTCTTCTAGCAAACGGTGTGCCACCACCTCAAATTGTAGCACGCCCACCGCCCCCAAAATCAGGTCATTATTGATTTGGGGCATAAATACTTGGGTTGCCCCTTCTTCGGAGAGTTGTTGCAAACCCTTTTGTAATTGCTTGGATTTCATCGGGTCTTTTAGCACCACACGGCGAAACAGCTCAGGGGCAAAGTGCGGAATGCCTGTAAAATTCAAGGTCTCGCCACTCGTGAAACTATCGCCAATTTGTATCGTGCCATGATTGTGCAGACCAATGATATCACCAGCATACGCCTCATCTAGCGTCTCACGGTCGCCTGCCAAAAACATGAGAGCATCCGACACTCGCACCTCTTTGCCAAGACGCACATGGTTCATTTTCATGCCACGCTCGTATTTGCCCGAACACACTCGCATAAAGGCGACACGGTCTCGGTGCTTAGGGTCCATGTTGGCTTGGATTTTAAAGACAAAACCTGTAAAGGCAGGTTCGTCCGCTTTGACGGTGCGTTCTATTGCCACATGGTCTTTGGGGGGTGGTGCGTATTGGGTCAGCACATCCAAAATCATGTTTACGCCAAAATTGCCTAACGCCGTACCAAACAGCACAGGCGTTTGTCGCCCTGCCAAAAATTCACGCTCATCCCAATCTTCATACGCCATTTGGGCAAGTTCAATGTTTTCTATAAATTCATCCCACAAAATCTGCCCAAGTCGCTCCTTGATGTCGGCATGGTCATAGCCATCTTTACTCTCAATCTCTACAATTTGTGAACCAAAGCCTTTTTTATAAAAATAAGTCTTGTTATCTACAAAACTATACACCCCCACAAAATCCTGCCCCATGCCAATGGGATAGGCAAACGGTACGCATTTGATTTTTAGGACATTTTCAATCTCATCAAGCAGGGCAAGCGGATTTTGAATCTCACGGTCAAGTTTATTGACAAATGAAATAATGGGCGTATCACGCATACGGCACACTTCCATGAGCTTAATCGTCCGCTCTTCCACGCCTTTGGCTCCGTCAATGACCATAAGAGCAGAATCCACAGCAGTCAGCGTGCGGTAAGTATCTTCTGAAAAGTCGGCGTGTCCGGGGGTGTCTAGTAGATTAACCACATGATTTTTATAGGGAAATTGCATGACCGATGTCGTGATAGAGATACCACGCTCCTGCTCCATGCTCATCCAATCGGATGTGGCGTGGCGGTCGGCTTTACGTCCACGCACCTCCCCCGCCACTTGGATTGCCTTGCCCCACAGTAGGAGCTTTTCGGTCATGGTGGTTTTACCTGCGTCGGGGTGCGATATGATAGCAAAAGTTCTGCGTTGGTTGATTTCTTGGGATAATTGGCTCATGGGAATTTCTTAATAAAATAAAACGGTTATTATACTTGAAAAGGGGGAAATGGGCAAAAACTAAACATTAAAAAACCGCCACAAGCGGTCAATCATAAGTCAATTTATCCACACTTGGCAATACAAAAGGTGGGTGGGTGCTAATATCCACCAGCACAATCACATCATTGTAGTGGCAATAATGCAGGATATATTCGCTCGTAAAATCGCCATTGGTTTGCTTTACATAGCACGGCACGCCCAAATGATAATGCCAAAGACAATATTTTTGGGCAAATTTGGCGTGCTGATGTTCTTTTTTGGTGTGGGGATTGGGTGGGGCGGACGATTTATTGCGACCTTTTAAGTCTTTTAGACCGTTGGTTTGCACATGAATAGCAAAATCCAAAACCGCATTACGTAAGTCATCATCAAAACTTAAATAGTTATTTTCCAACCAATTGACAAAAACCACTTTCATACTACCGTCCTTTGCTCGGAGTGTTTGGATAGATTTTCTCTTAACCAAGCTGACAAGCCTTCTCTATCAAGCCCTTGCGGTAGTACCAAGCCATTTTTCAATGCCTCCTCTTTGCTTTCAAAACCTTTTAAGCGTTCTTTCATAACTTCCATATCAAAAACGAGTACATCATCTATGTGTTTTGGTATATCATTATCCAAAGTGGTTTTGATGGCATTTAAGATATAATCATTGACACTTACGCCTTGTTTTTCGGCGGTGGCGATGATGACTTCTTGTAGTTGTGGGGGTAGGTCTAGGGTAATCATCGTGGTGTTTCTCTTGAAATTTTAATCATTATCCCAAATTCTGGGATTTTGTCAATAGACTTCTTTCCAAACCCTGATTTTTATGGATTTTTAAAAACTTCAACCCCAATACTTATAAGGGTTTATTTTTAGTTTGGAAAGAGATTTAATATTGAAAAAGTGCTATAATCAATCGCCAATCCACAGGAAAAAGCCATGTCTGAATTTAACAAAACCAAAGGGCTAAAACGCATCATCAACACACTGTCCTATTCCAAAGACGGCTTTAAGGTCGCTGTCAAAGAGCCTGCGATTTTTCAGCTCATTATTTTGCATTTGCCTTTAATGGGATTGGCATTGTGGTTGGATTTTGCCTTGGCGGTTAAGATGATGCTCGTGGCAGGGTCGTTTTTGTCGCTCATCGTGGAGTTTTTTAATACCGCCTTAGAGGCGGCGGTTGACCACACGTCTATGAAACATCACCCCCTTGCCAAAATCGCCAAAGATGTCGGCTCATCCGCCCAGTCGCTGGCACTTATTTTGGTGGCGTTGCTGTGGGGTATGGCGGTGTTTGGATAAAAACAAAAAGAGCAAAAACATTTGCCCTTTTATCATCATCAATCAACCCATCAGTCATCAGACTTTTTGACAAAAACCAACATCAGCCAGCCGATGATAAGTAGCGTTCCGCCCATTGGGGTTATCGCCCCAAGCCACTTAGGCATTCCCAGTGCCATCAAGTAGAGCGTACCACTAAAAATAGCAATGCCTATTTGTAAGGTCATGGCAACCTTATGAATGCGATAGGCAGATACCGCCCCCAACACGCCCAACGCTAATATCCCCAAGCCATGCACAAACAGATAAAGCGTGGCAGTCTGCCAAATATCAAGCTCATAAGGCGTGGCGGTTTTCTTTAAGCCGTGAACCCCAAACGCCCCAAGTGCTACCGCCGTCGCAAGGTTCACGCCTGCTACTTTTATCCAGTTTATCATTTGTTCGTCTGTTCGTTCTAATCAAAGAGCATGTTATCAATGGTCATCGCTTCACGGATTTTATCCATGGCGTTTTTCTCAATCTGACGCACCCGCTCGGCTGAGATGTTATAGACCGCCGCTAAGTCATGCAAAGTGGATTTTTGGTCGGCAAGCCAACGCTGAGTGATGATGTCCCGAGAACGCTCATCCAAGCCGTCCATCGCTTCTTTTAGGGCGGTGGTCGTATTCTCTTCCCAGTCGGCATCTTCGACCATCTCGGCAGGATTAACTCCATCTTCCAAAAAAAGTTGGGGAGCATAACGCCCATCTTCATCATCAGAGTCTTGTAGCTCAAAGGACGCATCATAACTGGTCAAGCGTGATTCCATTTCTAGGACTTGCTTGACCGTGACGTTTAGGTCTTTGGCAATGGCTTCGGCTTCTTCTAAGGTGAGCTGATTGCTTGATTTTTTAAGGCTACGCAAATTAAAAAACAGCTTGCGGTGGGCTTTGGTGGTGGCAACTTTGACAATCCGCCAATTTTTGATGACAAATTCATGAATCTCCGCCTTAATCCAATGCACCGCAAAGCTCACAAGGCGTACGCCCTTGGTAGGGTCAAAGCGTTTGACCGCTTTCATAAGCCCCAAATTACCTTCTTGAATCAAATCCGCCTGCGACAGACCATAACCTGAATAACTGCGTGCAATGTGTATCACAAACCGCAAATGACTCATGACCAGTAGCCGTGCCGCTTCCACGTCGCCATCTTGATAGTACCGCTCGGCAAGCTCTCGCTCTTCGTCGGGGGTTAGGATAGGAATCTGATGTACGGTATTGATGTACGCCCCCAAATTCACCCCTGGGGCGGTCAAATTGGTGGGCATGGCAGGCACCAAATCCTTGGTGGCGACATCATAGCGTGGTACGGCACTGGGGGCATGACTGGCAAGCACAGGGGCAAGGCTTGCCCTATCATGGGACTGCCCATCTGTTTCTAATTCATGCTCTGACTCATCCAATGCCAGCTCATCAGCGTCATCATCAATCTCATGAAAACCATCTAGTTCGTCTAATTCATCAGATAACAACTCATCAGACAGTATCTCATCAGAAAAACCGTCAAGCTCATCTAATCCATTATCCAGCTCATCTTCATCTAACGTATTAGATGACTTAAAATCACGCTCATCGGCATAATCACCGCCATAATCGTCAAAGTCATCAAAACCATCATAATCATAATTTTTGGGCATGTTTTCTTTCTACCAACAAATCATCAGTTTAAATATCGCCCCATTTTAAGCCGAAATCCGCCCAAATGCTAGCGGTTTTTACAGCTTTTTGTTAGGACGTGTGAACATTGATAACATTTATTAACATTTGGTGAAATTTTATGAATTTAAATTATTTTTGCATGAAAAATGGGCGATTCCCTTGCTTTTTAAATGAGTATTTTTCATGGCAAATACCAACACTCAACACATTCTAATCAAAAAGTGAAAGATGGTATCTGTTTGCCCATACGCCCACGTCTTGACCGTCAGCCCGTTTTTATGGCAATACGCCACAAGGTCGGTTTGTGAATTTTTATCGGTGGCAAGCAGATACAAGCCCCGCCCTGCCCCCACATCTCGCAAGGTTACTTTTGCCTTTAACAAAGGCATGGGGCAAGGCAGACGGCGTGCATCAAAAAAATGACTGACACACGCCACGTCATCGGCAGTTATCACATGCTCGGTCAAGGCAAAGTGCAAAGCATCCGTCATATTAACATCATCTGCCACATCAGCAGGCACAATGTCATCAATAAGGTCAAAAACAGCAGATAAATCGGTCATGGCAATCGCTCAAAAATGGGCTTAAAAAATGGCTCAAAAACAGCTTAGAATAACCCATCATGGGGACAAATCCATGCCTTTGCAAGATAACCATAGAGCAAATCCTAGTTTGGATAATGTCCGCATTATTTTTTATAAGCCAAATCGTTATGTTTCTTATGTCAATTTTTGGCATGGTGTAAAATAAAACAGACACCACTATAAACAAACCCACGTCGCTTAATAATTCATCTATTTACAAAAACCTTTAATAAAAATAACGCAGGTTCACTAAAATTCTGATAAGATAATGCATGATTTGGCAATTTCGCCAATATTTACTTTATTTGATAGGATACTCCATGAGTTTATTACAAAACATCATCACCCAAGTCGCCCAAAACGCCCTAACAGGTGGTCAAACCCAACAGCAAAACAGCGGGCTTGGTGACATGCTAGGTAGCGTACTTGGCGGTCAATCCCAACAAAACAGCGGTTTGGGCGGTATGCTTGGGCAAGTGGTGGCAAGTCAGCTTGGCGGTGGTCAAGCCCAAGGCGGGCTAGGCGGTATGCTAGGCTCGCTCCTAGGCGGTGGACAGACTCGCCAAAACGTCCCTGCCAGTGACCTAGGCAGTGTGTTGGGTCAAGTGCTTGGCAGTCAGTCCGCCCAACAAAAAGGCGGGTTTAACAAAAATACCCTACTCCTTGCTCTTATCCCCATCGTACTGGGCTATATCCAAAAAAATGGCGGTCTGTCAGGCGTGCTTGCCAAATTCCAAGGCAACGGACTGGGCAATAAAGCCCAATCATGGGTAAACATCGACACCGATAATAACGGACTTGACGCCCAAGACGTGATGAGTCTGTTCGGTAAAGATGAGATTAACCGTGCCTGTCAGCAAACAGGAGCCAGCGAGACAGAAGTCTGCCAAGGCATTGCCGAGCTACTACCACAAGTAATGAACGACCTAACCCCTAATGGCGACCTAGCCACCGAAAACGAAGCCAATGCCGAGATTAGCCAGATTCTAAAACAACTGCAAGGTTAATCAGCACAATCCGCCATCAGCAGACTGCAAAAAGAGTGTTACTAAACACTCTTTTTTAACACCCTTAGCCTTAAACCTTAAATAACCACATCCGCCATCTTGATAATCTCATCATACCCGACAAACTTATCATTAATGTAGATACGCTCTATGTTGGGAACATGGGGTTTTTGGCTTGCTATGATACTGTTTGATTTGAAATAATCTTCAATAATAATGCCATCATCATTTTGCCTGACATCGATAAGCAGATGATTACCTTGTTTAATAAAGCCCAAATCAGACAACATCAGCCCCGAAATCTTTAAGATATCGAGCCCACCAACATCACGAATCGTGTCTAGACCATCGCCTTTGTGATACAGATAAGTATCATTGCCATAGCCACCGATAAGCAAGTCGTTATCGAGTCCGCCAATTAAGGTATCATGACCAAATCCACCGATTAGCGTGTCATTGCCACGACCGCCACTTAGGACATCATCCCCTGTCAGACCGGTGATGGTATTGGCTTTATCATCACCTGTGATGTCATCAGCACCGAGCTTGCCCACATATCGCTTACCAACAGTGATAGGGTCAGGCGTTGGCGTGCTAGGCAGGACAGGCTCTGGCATCACGATGGGTTCACTGCCTTTGATGGTAAAGCTGGCATTGGTGCTGACACTCTGACCGAAGCTGTCTGTCGCTGTCACGGTAATATCATGCATGCCAATCTCTGTGGTCGCAGGGTCTATGATAAGATGGTTGTTGTCAATGTAGACACCGCTCAAAGAATTTGCCGATAGCGAATAACTTAACGCATCACCATCGTTATCAACAAACAGCTTATCTAGACCTATCCGAATCATGGCATTATCTTGGCTTAGCACAAGCGGTAGAGTCAAGGCAGAGACGAGCGTTGGTCGCTCATTCACTCTTAGTGTGAAGCTGGTATTGGCATGCTCGCCCTTGGGGTCGGTAGCGGTCAATGTGATGTTAAGCACCCCTTTATCAGGTGCTTTACCTGTCAGCATCTTCGTAGTAGGGTCAAAATGCAGTCCATCCGCCCCTTGGATACTATACGTCAGCTCATCACCATCAGCATCAAAGAATACCTCGCCAAGACCGAGTGCGATGTCTCGCTCTGCCAACACCATCTGGTCAGAGACGGGATTATGAACGATGGGAGCGGTGTTCTTAACTTCTTTGGCGAGTATCATGCCCAGCAGAACGTCACCCGCATCGCCTTTCGTTACTGGCGTATCCTTGATGGTGATGGTTGCCCCAGCGTCTTTGACCGTGATGATGTACTCACTGCCTTTCTTATCCAGTCTATTGCCCTCATCATCAAAATAAATGTCTTTGAAGTTGGCATCAACCACCCATGTCTTGCCCGCCCAGTTTTTGCCATCTACAATCAACTGACCATTATTGTCCGCATCAATGATGGTTTTGCCATCTGCCTCTGTTTTGATGTCTTCTAGGTCAAACACATAAGTATCATTCCCTTTGCCACCAATTAGCCTATCTCGTCCTGTACCACCTTTTAGCGTGTCATTCCCTTCGATGCTTGCATCTCTGTTGTCATCACCCCATAGGATGTCATTACCCTTACCACCATCTAGATAATCATTACCATACTGACCGATGACAAGGTCATCCCCTGCACCGCCATATAGAGTGTCATTGGCATGTTTTGATTCAAAAGCATGCTTATCATAACTTAGCTTCACTTCTTCATGTGGCGTGATGGTATAATCACCTTTGTCTGCATCTATCGTAAGTGTCCATTCAAAGGTTATGGGGTCTCTATAATAGGCACTTGGCTGTTTGTCCTGTATGTGCTTACCCTTGTCATATCTATGCTCGATGGACAAGGTATTGCCCTGTCTGAATACAGGTCTGCTATAAACACCACCCGGCACGAGCGGATGAATACCGCCACCGATGGTCATCTCATAGTCAATGCTTGATGAGTTAAATATGGTCTTTGACTTCGTGCCATACCTAATATGCCCATCACCCAATATCACATCATCACCGCCACCACCATAGATGATGTCACTGTCCGCCCCACCTTGTAGGAAGTCTTGGTTTGCACCACCATGAATCACATCATCACCTCGTCCGCCCAATGCCCAATCGCCTTTTTTGTTGTTATGGGTGTTGTTGGGATTATTTGAGTCGGTATGTATCGGTGTTTTACCATTTGATTTATACTCATGATCCACCCAAATAATGTCATCGCCAATCCCTGCCGAGATTAGGTCGTTACCCTCTCCGCCGATGATTAAATCTTTATCGACACCGATAAGGTTACCTTCGCTGTCCTTTTCTGGTTTTGGTAGTCTTGTGCTATCTTCGGGTTCAAAGTCATAAAAGTTAGGCGAACCTGATATAACATCATTACCTGCCCCACCTCTGATAACATCCGCCATATCGCCACCGAATATCAGGTCATGCCCATCACCTGCATCGATGTTTAGGTATTTTCTGCCTGTACCAAAGATGGTGTCAGTCTTGTTTGAACCATAGATATCAAGATAATCGGTGGGGAATCCGCCTGTGTAGATGTTAGAGAAGTATTTGTCATCTGCCTTGATGGTGTAGGTGCGATTTTTATCAATGTCTGCTTGACTGTCGCCTAAGATGATAGAAAGGGCTGAATATGTGGTGTCTTGCTGTGTGGCGGTGAGAAAGAAGTTTTTGATTCTAGCAACATCAGGCACTTTGGTGTCATGTATGGATAAATCATCGCCAATACGATAAGCAGTATATAGCACATTGCCTGCACTGTCTTTGGCTTCCCATATGCCTGATGAGCCTTGTTTTAGGATAAAGTCTGTGGGTAGGGGTTTGTTGTCAAAGAGAATACGTCCTTTGCCGTCGGCATCAAAGATGGTGTCGTGGGATTGGATATGATAGGTGTCGTAGCCTTGACCGCCTTCTAGGTAATCGTTACCTTTGCCACCGATTATAATGTCATGACCTGCACCACCGAATAGGAAGTTGTTGTTATCGCCTGTATCTTTGGCTTTGATGGTGTCGTTACCAGTACCACCGAAGATCACTTGGGTGTTGTCATTATAAGTATCAATATTGCCATGATGTCCATCTAGGCTGGTTTCATTAACACTGATGTTTTCAGCCAAATCTTGATAGTTGTATTTATTTTGGATAAACTTCCCTGTCATTTTATCCATCATGACCGACATCATCTCGGCTCGTTTTTCTAGGTAGATTGGTGTTAGACCATTAGGATTGGTTTTGGCATGATACAAGTCAAGCTCGCCATTTGAGTTGTGTTTGGTGTAGTCAATATCCATTAGGACAAATGGATTGAGATTGGCAAGGGCGTAGCGGTAGGCAAGAGCGGTTTCATCATCACCTTGGCTTAGGGTAAATAGTTCTTCTGTATCTTCCAAGCCTTGTAAGATGTTCAATAACTTACCACGATATTCCTTAAATAACGGATAACTACCCTCCATGTGTCTAATGAGTTCTTCTGCACCTGTGATGTTCTCGGCATCATCCTTGCCTGATACCGCCTTATAGAGCTTTTTATAAGATTTTAAAGCTTTGTCAAAATCCATGCTCTTATAGTCATCAGAGCCAAATAAGATGGCGGTATCTTCTGTGATGACAGATTTGCCTTGTTCATTGACAAAGTTACCCAGTATCATGGTATTAAAGGCAATGACGGCGTTAAGCTCGGTGCCTGTTAGGTGTTGGAAGATGGTGGAGTAGGCACTTTCAGAGAGATTTAGAAACCAGTCCATTTCATAGAGTTCTTGACCGAATAAATCATCAAAGATTTCGCTAAAAAACCATTTAGCTCCTTCATAAGTTGCCTTATAGGTTACATCTATAATAATGCCTGTGATCACTCCTTTTCCTATTGAAGCAACTATCGCCTTACTTGACATACTTGGTAGTAATGACAAGGCTTTATCTGACCAAGAAACAGGCATTACTTTAGATAATATACTATTATCAGCAAACCCCGATAAAACATTAAACCACCCTGCTGTGTAGTTAAAGATATCTGCTTCGCTACTACTTTCATTTAATGAGACAGTAGCAGTTGCTTGTCTAAAAAAGTTGGCATAATTAAATGCTTTGTCCATTTTTCCAAGAAATTCTTTGGCATAACCATCACCTCCAATCTTATCCAATATTTCTTGACTTGATGATTTAATCAATGAGGTATCTAAATTTTTTGCATTTAAAGCCTGAGTGGCATTTTTCTCTATGTCGCTCAAACTTCTTTCAAAATAAGCTTTAGCATTATTCCAATAAGCAATTTTTTCTACTGATTTGGCTTGTGAAATATGATTATTGATTTGCTCAATACTTATTTGTATAGTATGCTTTTGCCAAGCAAGATTATGCAAGGATGAAACATAATAGCCATCTATTTTCTTTAATGAGGCAATCTCATCATTTTTGACCTTGAAACTTGCTAGTGTTTCATAGGCTGTGACATGATAAAGTGATGCCGCAAATTTCATAGCATTAGACATGGGTGCTGAAAAGTCGCTAAAATCGCCATTTTTCAATTTATCGAAATTGATTATACCATAACCAACCGTGTTATTTTGGGCTGGTGGCAAAATATATTCTACGATAAATTTTGAAAAATCGTTTTGATTGTCTTGATTTGACATAATAAACTCCGAAAGTTAATAAATTAATCTCTAAAAATGATTTGTTTCCAAAAAACAAACCAACCGATAATAAATTTTATGGCTAACGCCGTAAAAACAAAATTAAAATTTAAAAAAAAGTTATCTTTCCAAAAATCTATTCCTAGCAACATTGTAGCACTTTCATCTAGTGCCCTATAGTAAAAAAAGCAAAAAACAGAAAAAAAATTTGCTACTAATGTCGCCACACTAGAAAATATAAAAGAACCAACCGAATGAATGTTTCTTGGGTCTACACTCAGTCCGCCTAGCCAATCTAAAGGTCGCCAAATGATGGTGGCTAAAGAAAATACAATCAAAGGAAAACAAAAACTTCTAACTACTTGAAATAAAGCCGTTGCTCCGCCAAAATCAGAAGCTAAAAACGCTCTTTCAGAAGTATACAGCTGATACAATTCTACATCGCTAGGTTTAATTCTAGCTGCAAACAATTGACGATTAACCCCTTCATCAGACACAAAGTCGGTATTGGCTCGCACCCACTCAATCAACACACTTGCCCATCTTGGTTCCCACACCAACGCCATGTCCTTAACCCATGCTGAGATAAAAAACACTTCAAATAAAAAGTATGACCCCAAAAACACCAATGCCCACCGTTGAATAGGTCGCATGGCAAGACCTCCTGCATGGGCAAGTTCTGCTTCTACTTCTGCTCTGTCGTATTCATCAAGTTCATCTAGGGCTTGTTGTAATTCCTGCTCTCGTTTGGCGGTGTGGGTTTTTGAAAAGAAAAGCTTAAACCAAAAGGGGCAAAGTGCCATACAGGCACAGATAAATAGATAAAAGACAAAATTAAAGAACAGATTTTGCTGTAAGCTAAATCCTTGTAATTCAAAGCCTAAAAAGATAAACCCAACAAAGAACCAAAAACAAATGATAAGAGCATAATAAAACAGATTGTCTTCATACAGACGATTAGAGACAAGCCAGTCGGCAATGGTGTCGGTGTGGTGGGGCATGGGGTGTCATCCATGATAAGTTTGATAAAATATAGGGATTGTTTAGAGTGATTATGGTAGCATTATGTAAATGAGATTAGTACTTATTTTTACGTTGGTTTAGATAATATCATGGTTAGGCAATGTTTACAAGCCATCGATGTCTACGGTGTCGCTTTTATCAAAAGACCTTTAAATACATGCATATTTTTAAATTGATGTCGGTGATTCTGTGTTATAATAAAACGAGAACTTCATCCAAGCCGTGCTTACAAGTCAGCTTTTGTGTCCAGCCATTAAATACATCAATTCCGATAATTATTGTCACACTCATAACACCGCTTTAATGTTTAGCATCTACTCATCATTTACCAACCCAACCACACCCATCCTGCCAAAGGCACGACCCCATGATAACCATTTTAGCCGATGAAAACATCGCCCATTTGGACGATTATTTTTGCCATGATAATACCACGCTTATCAAATTAAAAGGGCGTGAGATTGACCAATCCGCCATTGACAGGCATAATCCAACCGCCCTACTCATTCGCTCGGTAACGCCCATCAATGCCGACGCCATTGCCAATCCTAATAATATTAAATTTATCGGCTCGGCAACGATTGGTACAGACCATGTGGATAATGATTTTATCCAAAAACACCATATCCATTTTGCCAATGCCAAAGGGTCAAGCAAACATTCGGTTGCCCAATACGTCATTACCGCCCTTTTAAGAAAATTTCCCAATTTAATCCATAAAAAAATCACGCTGGGCATTATTGGCTTGGGTAATATCGGAGCAACGCTTGCCAAATACGCCAAAGACTTAAATTGGGAGATTTTGGGATATGACCCTTATTTGCCAACATCGGACATTAATAATGCAAGTTTTAATGAATTATTGGCAAATAGCGATATTATCTCTATTCATACGCCATTAACAAAAACGGGTGATTATCCCACTTATCAATTATTTAATCATTCTGTTTTTAAACAATTAAAAAACAACGCCATTTTAATCAATACCGCTCGGGGCGAGATTATCAATCAAGATGATTTATTATGGGCAATGACTAATAAAAATCTGAATGTAATACTAGACGTATTTCCTTTTGAGCCAACCATTGATAAGGCACTGCTTGATAACCTTGCCCTTGCCACGCCCCACATCGCAGGCTATACCTTAGACGGTAAGTTGCGTGGGACAGAAATGATTTATCAGGCGTTTTGTGAGTATTTTAATTTGCCTATTTTACAAAATATGGATAAGTTATTACCGCCCAATCATTACCATTGGCAAACATTAAAAAATGAATTATTAAAAGGCAATACCGATATCTTAAAAAGCTATTATGACATTTTAAAAGATGACAATGAGTTACGCCACATTTGCACCGATAACGTACATGGGGCGGATTTTGATAAATTAAGAAAAAACTATGACTTAAAAAGAGAATGGCTTTATGACTAATACCGATTACCGCCCAAGCATGACCTTAGATTTGGCAATGAGTAAAGCTGAGATGATTGGCGATATTCGTCAGTTTTTTAAAAATCGGGACGTATTAGAGATTACCACACCCATACTATCCAATCATGGCAATACCGATATTTTTATAGAAAGCGTGAGCGTTAATTTTAAACAAGCTGGCAAATTAAAAACAGGCTATCTACACACATCGCCAGAATTTGCCATGAAAAGAGTATTGGCGGATTATCAAATACCGATTTATCAAATTTGTCAGGTGTTTCGTGATAATGAAAAAGGGCATAAGCATAATATAGAATTTACCATGTTAGAATGGTATCGTCCGCATTTTAGTTTGGACGATTTGGCAAATGAATTAAATGCTCTCATCGGCGTGGCACTGCATAAAAATCTGCCCTTTAAAACCTATCGCTACACCCAAGCCTTTATGGATATGCTCGGCATTCACCCCTTTTCTGCCGACATTGAGACATTACAACAAACGGCATTAAAGCAGGGCATTAACCTAGATATGGGCGATGATAAGCAAGGTTGGCTGGATTTGTTATTTAGTCATGTGATAGAGCCGACTTTGGGATTTGATTTGCCGACACTCATCACCGATTATCCTGTGGCGACTGCGTCTTTGGCAAAAGTGGCGACAGACGTGGACGGACATGCCGTTGCCAAACGCTTTGAGCTATATATCAACGGCATAGAGATTGCCAATGCTTATGATGAGCTTGCCAGTGGCGATGAGCTGTATCGGCGATTTACGCAGGATAATATTGAGCGGGCAAAACTAGGCTTGCCAACCATGCCGATTGATACAAACCTAATCCGTGCGTGCGATGACTTACCGCCATGCAGTGGCATTGCGTTGGGGCTTGACCGTCTGTTTATGGTGCGTGAGAGACTGACTGACATCAGCGGGGCGGTGATAATGATGACGGATAGGGCATGACTATTCATCCAAATCCCCCAACTCATCTATCTCCCCCAGCCACTTCGCCTGCTCTTTGGTGGGTTCAAACTGCTCCCACAAGTCAGGGCGACGCTCTTTGGTGCGTTTGACTTGCTCTAAAAACCGCCATTTGGCAATGTTGGCATGATGACCTGAAAGCAGGACATCAGGGACTTTTTTATCCTTAAAAATCAAAGGCTTGGTATAGTGGGGGCAGTCTAGTAGCCCATCGACAAAGCTGTCTTCTAGGGCGGACTTGTCATCATTCATCACGCTTGGCAGACGGCGAATGATGCTATCCATCAGCACCATCGCTGGTAGCTCGCCCCCTGTCAGCACATAGTCGCCAATGGAAATCTCGCCATCGACATAGGCACTAAGTAGCCTTTCATCAATGCCTTCATAACGCCCACAGAGCAGTATCATGCCATCAAGCTGGCTACATTCTACCACCGTCTTTTCATCTAGGGTCTTGCCCTGTGGCGACAGATAGATGACAGGGCAGGTAGGATTATCCTTACCCACGCTCCCAAAATGCTCATCGGCTAAGGCTTTGGCGTGTAATATCGCCTGCTCCAACGGCTCGGCAAGCATGACCATGCCCGGCCCCCCGCCAAAGGGACGCTCGTCAATCCGCCGATAGTTGTCCGTGGTAAAATCTCTGGGGTTAATGGTGTGTATCACCACCTGCCCCCGCCCCACCGCACGTCCTGTAATGCCGTACTCTGTGGTCGCCCCGAACATCTCAGGCAAGATACTAATGACCGCAAAAAACATAACGCCTTACCCACCGAACTTTTTGGCAAAGCCGTCAAGCACACAAGACGGCACGAACTTTGAGACATCGCCACCGAGTTTTGCCACTTCTCGCACGAGCGTGGACGAGACGAACGAATACTCTTGGGCAGGGGTCAAAAACACCGCTTCAAAGCTCTCATCTAGGCTACGGTTCATGTTGGCAAGCCCAAATTCATACTCAAAATCACTCACCGCACGCAGTCCCCGAATTACCGCCACTGCATTTTGCTCTTTGACAAAATCCACCAGTAGCCCTTCAAAGCCAACCACTGATACCCGTTCATTGTCCTTAAAAATTTCCTGTACCAGTGCCACTCGTTCATCAAAGCTAAATAACGGCTTTTTGTGATGAGCGAACGCCACCGAGATGATGACTTCATCAAAGATTTTTAAGGCACGATTGACAAGGTCAATGTGTCCGTTGGTAATGGGGTCAAAGGTGCCGGGGTATAGGGCTTTTTTTGGAGTCATGGCGTTTGATGATTTGGTAAATAAGTAAAAAGTGCTTATGGTAGCAAATTTTTGGCGGTTTTGGGGATTTTATTTTAAATTTTTATAGGCATTGTTCAATAAAGGTATATTTTAAAATTTGGACGTGTGGGGGCAATTTATTCGCCCAAAAATCAACATTTTATCACAGGGCAAATATAATTCACCCCTTGTATATCCAAAACAAGATATAA
>ERZ1023425.79-NODE-79-length-28817-cov-7.039010_pt1 | contig 28817 bp, 27 predicted proteins | sample MGYA00380514_ERZ1023425 | MGnify/ENA primary metagenome ERZ1023425 (study PRJEB33173, sample SAMEA4830391) | metagenome | study: EMG produced TPA metagenomics assembly of the PRJEB25223 data set... | reverse complement strand
GTTCTGATAATAAAAAATCCCGATAATACTGATATTGCTTTTGTCTCATGCTAAGCTCGGCGGTCAGCTGGTCGTTCAGCTCGGTAAATGCGTCCAAAATCTGCACAATGTGGCTTTGAACGGATAGGGGCGGGATTGGGATTTTAAATTTATCAGTATCTGGGGTTGCAATTTGTGGCATTTGCATTTTTGAGCCAATTTTTTGAAAATATGGTTCATTTTGCTTTAAAAAATAATAAATGAATTTAATGTTAATATTTGGGTTTTGTGAATGGTATGCCCACATTTCATTTTTATGCGAAAATGGTTTGTCATAATATTCAAATTCAATGATACCACGAGATTTGACAATGATTGATGGCTTGTGATTAATGTCCTTTTGTGGAATGTCATCAAAATCTACCAAGGCAAAAGTTTTACCGCCTGCAAAAATTTTAATTGGGGCATTGCTCTTATGAAGCTCTTTCATTTTTCCTGCGGTTATTTTTGTTCCTTTGGTTCTAACCAAAACCTCCCCCAAAGTTTGCCACTCTACCGCTTGCCCTTGTAATAATTTTTTTATCATCGCATTCATAACCTCACCAAAAAGATTTTTCACGGTGCTTAACTTTCACCTGCATTTTATCAGGCAAATGACCAGTTAATATCTCCCCCCCCGCTTGGCTGACAAATACCGAGCGGTGTTTGCCCCCTGTACAACCAATGGCGATGGTAACAAAATGGCGATTGTTCTCAATAAAATCAGGCAACCACTTTAATAAAAATGTGCTGATGTCACGCGTCAGCTCATATACGGCAGGAAATTGGGCAAAAAATTCCTGCACAGGCCCATCAAGCCCTGTCAAAGGACGCAAATCCATCTGCCAATGTGGATTTGGCAAAGTACGCACATCAAAGACAAAATCAGCATCTTTGGGCGTGCCATGCCTAAACCCAAACGACAGCACATGAACGATGATGTGGTTATCCACGCCCAAATGTTGTCTTAGGCTGTTTTTTAGCTCATGAATGTTTAACAAACTGGTATCAATTTTAATATCAGCATGGCAGGCAATCGGTTCAAGCAGCTCAATCTCTTTTTGAATGGCATTGGGCAGATTGCCAGCCATCGCCATCAATGGATGCACTCGGCGAGTGGCATCATAGCGCGCGACCAGTACATCATCTTGGGCGGTGGTATATAACACGCTTAGAGCGGTCTTGCCATAGGTTTGTATCAAGCTGTCATACACTTGACCAAAGTTGGATAAATCCGCTTTGGGCGTGCGGACATCTATGCCCACAGCAATGCGATGAATCTGGCTGTCATTGACCAATTTTTCTATGGCAAGTGGCACGATGGATAAAGGCAAATTGTCAAGCGGATAATAGCCAAAATCTTCTAAGGTGCTCAGTACGGAGGTTTTTCCTGAACCTGAACGCCCTGACACCACAATGATTGAGTTTGGGGCAATGAGCTTGGGCATCATATTTCCTTAACAAAATAAGCAAAACCATTAACATGGATTTAGATGAACATGAATTGTTAACATGGACTGTTAACATGGATTTAAGGTAATTTCCAAATTATCCAACAGCCTTGCCTTACCCAAATAACAAGCGGTCAAAATCACCAAATGCTTATCATGGCGGCTAGCAGGTTGCAGTTGCTGATTAAGTACTTGCAAATAATCCACCGTAAAACCATCGCAAGTTAATTTGTCTTTGGTTTTTTGTATCATCGTATCAAAATCAGCAACGCTGGCAGACTGTAACGCACCTGCAAGCTGTTGTAAGGCTTGTGCCAGCCGTGGGGCAATGGCACGCTCTTGCTTGGTCAAATACTGGTTGCGAGACGATAACGCCAAACCGTCATCGGCTCTGACAATCTCACCGCCAATAATGTCAATCTCAAAATTTAATTCTTGCACCAATTGGGCAATGATGGCAAGTTGCTGGTAGTCTTTTTTGCCAAATACCGCCACATCAGGGCGAACGATATTAAACAGCTTACTCACCACAAGCCCAACACCGTCAAAATGCGTGGGGCGTGTCTGACCACATAATATCTTGCTGATGCTGCCTGACAGGATTTGAACATTGGGCGGATAGACAGGATACATCTCGTCCACACTTGGAGCAAAAACCAACGCCACGCCAGCTTTGGCAAGTTTTTGGCAATCGTCATCAAGTGTGCGTGGGTAACTGGCAAAATCTTCACCCGCCCCAAATTGAGTGGGATTGACAAAGATACTCACCACCACGATATCGGCATGTTGCTTGGCAAGTGCCACAAGGGATAAATGCCCATCATGTAAATTGCCCATGGTTGGGACTAAGGCTATTTTTTGGTGGCGTAAGGGGTTTAATTCGTTTTTTAAGTCTTTGATGGTGTGAAAAATTTTCATGTTTTTATCCTAAAAACTGTGCTTCTCTGTTGGAAAGGCACGCTGTTTGACAGCATGATGGTAGGCTTTAAACGCCCCAACAATGTCTTTGGTTTGGTTGCTGTCATCGGTCAAAAAGTTTTTGACAAATTTGGCAGGTTTTCGGGTATAAATGCCAAGCATGTCGTGCATGACCAGCACTTGCCCATCTGTATCCACGCCCGCCCCAATGCCAATGACAGGCACAGTGAACCGCTCGGTAACAGCTTTGGCAAGCGATGCTGGCACGCATTCAAGCAACAAAAGACTCGCCCCAGCATTCACCACCGCCGTACAGTCTTTCATCAATTTATCCGCTTGAGCGTCCGTTTTGCCCTGTACTTTATAGCCACCAAAGACATTGACCGACTGCGGCGTTAATCCCAAATGCACGCAAGTGGGTACGCCATTATTTGCCAAAACGGACACCATCGGAGCAAGCTCGCTGCCCCCTTCAATTTTGACCACATTCGCCCCTGCCTGCATGACCGCCTTGGCACTGGTGATGGCATCAGATAAGGTGGCATAACTCATAAAAGGCAAATCGCATAAGATTAAGGCGTGAGAATTACCACGCACCACATTTTGAGTGTGATAAACCATGTCATGAACGCCCACTGGCAAGGTTGAGCTTTGCCCTTGGACAACCATGCCTAGACTATCACCGATTAAAATGGTGTCAATGTCCGCCAATTGCATGGCGTGAGCAAAACTTGCCTCGTAACAAGTTAGGCAAGAAAATGTTTTACCCTCTGCTTTTAGTTTGTTCAAAGTAGATAGGGTGATGGGTGCTTTGGGTTTGGGGGTGGTTGATGATGATGGGGCTTGGTCGCTCATAGGATTGCCTTTTTAGGGTAATGGCTGTTTAAGTGATGACCGTTTCAGTCATAGCTGTTTAATTTCTTCGGCACTTAGCATGGTGGCTTGGATAATCGTTTCAATGGGGGTCATGTGCTGCTCCTTTAATGCCAGTTTATCCAAACTTATGTCAGTTTATTCAAACCTTGCCAGTTGTTACTTTCATTTAAATCCGCCAATTTTTGCCCATTAACCACCAAACACTCATCAATTTCAAGCATTGGGATTAACACAAAATTTCGCTCAAATAAGCCTTGATGTGGCACGGTCAGCCGCTGATGATGAATGCGTTTATCACCATATAACAAAATATCCACATCCAAAGACCGCTCACCCCAATGACGCAATCGCACTCTTTTGGCGGTCTGTTCAAGACCTTGACAAAAATTAAGCAGCTCAAGCGGTGATAAGCTGGTATTGGCACTTAATACCGCATTGATAAAATCAGGTTGGTCGGTGATGCCAAAGGCTTTGGATTGATACAGTGATGACATTGTCACATCGGTAAAATGTGGCGACTGTTTGAAGGCTTGTACGGCGTTGGCGATATGCTCGGTGGGAGTGCCAAGTTCATTGGCAATGTTGCCACCAAGTCCAATAAAACAAGTGGTCATATGCTGTCTGCCTTTGGTTTGGCATTAGATTTGCGGCGGCGTGTTCTTTTTGGTTTGGCTTCATTTTCTACAAGCTTAGGCTTAATATCAGTGATGCTATCAGCGTTTTGAGATTGATGGCGTGATGGTTTTTTTGTTTGGGTTGAGTGTTTAGAGCCAGAGCAATGCTCGTCTGACTGCTTGGTCAAGCCTTGTTCACGCTCTTTGATGGATAGCGTTGATGATGGTTTACGCTTACGGTGGCGAGCCGCTGGAATATACGGCTCATCATTTGCAAGCAATTTTTCAAAATCAGCTTGTGTAAAATTCACTGGCTCAAAGACAGGCGTAGGCACGGCAGGCTTTGGCAATTTGGCTCGTGCTTTGGTTTTTTTGGTTAAATCTTCTGCACCTGCCACCACAAATAATGGTTCAGGGCGTGTTTTGATTACCTCATCGTCACCACGCAAAGACAACTCTTTGAGCTGCTCAAGCTCACGAGCCTTGGTATCTTTTTTGGTATTACGATCACGGCGACGCTTTGGCGTGCCTGCTTGCGTACCAAATGCCTCAATCATCATCGCTTTATCAACAGCACTGGCATCTTGATAAGCCTGCCACCAAACGCCCATATTTTGGGTCGGCTCAGACAATAGATGGGTATCATAACCTTCTCTGAGTACCAAAAAATCAAATGCGGCACGAAACTTTGGCAAACGCTCCAAATTGGCGATATCACGCACCCTTGGATTGACAAGCTTAGGCTGAAGTAGCCAAATATCTGTAATGAATTGTTCGGCAAACTTAGGTATGGCAGTTTTGATACGCTGGACATCAATGGTTTTTTCGGCCGCCTTAATCTGCGCTTCATGAAACGGTAAGCCACGCTTTTTATATTTCGCCAATTGATACAGATAATTTTCCCACAGCATCGCTGCATAAAAAAAGGCTGGATTGACGCTTTTGTCTGCTGCGATACGCCGATCGGTATTTTGGGCGACCGCCATCATCAAAGGCGTCGGCTCATTGGGTGCAAAGCTCATCAAATTTGGCATCGCCCCATGTTCAAACAGCAGTGGCAACAGCGGCATCAGATAGCCACCACCGAACATTTTTTGGGTTTCATCATACAAGCGATGTGCCGAAACCTGCTCCAAAAGCGTCCAATTATCTTGATAAAATTGCTTTGCCAAATCTTGATCAAATTCAAAACCCAGTTTCGCCTTAAATCGTAATGCACGCAAAAGGCGTACAGGGTCTTCTTCAATACGCACTCGAGCATCGCCAAGTAAGCGAAGCGTACGACTTTTGATGTCATTTAACGCACCACAAAAATCCAGCACTTCACCCTTAATTGGCTGATAATACAATGCATTAATGCTAAAATCTCGGCGTGCAAAATCTTGCTCGATGTCGCCCCAAACATTATCACGGGTGATCATGCCATCTTCGGTGGTATGTGTATCGTCTTTGGGCGGAGCGCGAAATGTTGCAACTTCAATCATCTCACGACCTGAATACACATGTGCCAACTGAAAACGCCGCCCAATGATACGGCAACGACCTCCAAAAATTGCTTTAATCTCATGCGGTCTTGCATCGGTCACCGCATCAAAATCTTTAGGTGCCAAACCAAGTAAGCTGTCTCTAACGCCACCGCCAACAATATAAGCATCAAATCCTGCTTTTTGTAGTGTGCCGATGACCTCGACAATACTGTGCGGCAAACTGCCTTTTTGTAGTCGCAGCGATTTGGCTGAATGTGTGGTACAAATACTCTTTTTGGTTTGTTTTGGCTTTTTAGGCACTTTGCCCATGCCTACTCCTTGATTACTGGGGCATTGCCCAAAAACTGACTGAAGTAAATCCTTTATTTTACCGCTTATCCATCAAAAAAGCGAATAAAAAACCAATATTTTCACCAAAATTGGGGTGATATCAGTTTGATTTTGGGTATTTTTTCAGTTGGGCTAAAAAATTTATGATTGCTCAAGATTAATTTGCCACGCTTAAGCGGTGACGGTTCTTATTTAAAATGGCAGGTCCAATACCTTTGACATTCATCAGTGATTGAACTGAGTCAAATTTGCCATGCTCGTGCCGATAATCCACGATGGCTTGGGCGGTCTTATGCCCCACGCCCACCAAGCTCACAAAGTCGGCTTGGCTTGCGGTATTGATATTTAGGCGTTTGGATTTTTGGGTACTTATCAGTGCTTGATAGGCACTTTTTGTATCAGCATAGCACTGTTTGGGCGGATTGGCATATCCAAAGCCTGCACACAAAAGACCGACAAATAATAAGGCGATGGGTGATAAAGTATTAAGTTTCATTTGCCTTTGCCAGCTCCCAATAACGATCTATTTCTGCCAAATCACTATTCTCAAACGATTTACCCCGTTCCGTCAGCGACTGCTCAACAAATGCAAAACGGCGGCGAAATTTACCGACAGTGCCCTGAAGTGCCATCTCGCTATCAATACCCAAATGGCGTGCCAAATTGGTCAACACAAACAGCACATCGCCCAGCTCATCAGATAATTTTTGCTTTTGATTATCGCTTAGCGTATCTGTTTTATAATTAAAATCACCCAAAGGCAATAACTCATAAAGCTCGCCCAATTCTTCATTGAGTTTATCAAGTACACCTTGCAGATTTGACCAATCAAAGCCAACGCTTGCTGCTTTGCCTTGTAAATGCTGAGATTGCATGAGTGCACTACCTGCCTTGACATCAGACAACAGGCGTATGGGCTGACCCAAAGCCGCCAAATGTGCTTTTTCTTGGGCTTTAATCTCATCCCATCGGCGTTTGACATCAGCATCGGTTTGTAAATTTTCTTGCTCAAAAACATGCGGATGGCGACGGATCAGCTTATCTTGTAATGCCAAAATCACCGCCGACATATCAAAACGCCCTGCCTCTTGATATAAATGCGTATGAAAAACTACCTGTAATAGCACATCGCCCAACTCACTTTTGAGCTGCTCGGTGGCAAATGCTGAGCCATCATCGGTCTGAATGGCTTCAATCAGCTCATAAACCTCTTCGATGGCATATTTTTGTAAACTGGCGTTGGTTTGCTTGGCATCCCAAGGGCAATCGGTGCGAAGGCGTGCCATCAATGCAAGCAAATCATCAAAATTGTCGGTTGGCGTCATACACCCTCCAATAAAAATCTCCTTATTGTTATAATAACAACAAGGAGAGTTTGGTCAATTTAAAAGATACTCATTGTGCCAAATCAGCAAATAATGCTGTTGACAAATAACGCTCACCTGATGATGGTATGATAACGACGATAAGCTTACCTGCGTTTTCTTCTCGTGCCGCCAATTCAAGTGCCGCCGAAACTGCCGCACCTGATGAGATACCAACAAGCAAGCCTTCTTTGGCTGCCATATCTCGTGCCACACTAAAGGCATCTTCATTGGCGACTTTGATGACCTCATCATAGATATCCGTATTGAGTACTGATGGGATAAACCCTGCACCAATGCCTTGAATTGGGTGCGGGCCTTTTTCGCCGCCTGATAAAACAGGTGAAGCCAATGGCTCAACTGCAACAATTTGAATGTCTTCTTTTTTGGCTTTGAGTGTCTCACCGACACCTGTCACTGTACCACCTGTACCCACACCTGAGACAAAAATATCCACCTGACCATCTGTATCCGCCCAAATCTCTTCGGCTGTTGTTGTACGGTGGATTTGTGGATTGGCTAAATTATCAAATTGGCGTGGCATAAAATAGCCGTCTTGGGCAGCAAGCTCATTGGCTTTGGCAATCGCCCCACCCATGCCCTCAGCCGCTGGCGTCAACACAAGCTTGGCCCCATACGCACGAAGCAACGCACGACGCTCAAGGCTCATGCTCTCAGGCATGGTAATCACCAAGCGGTAACCTCGTGCCGCTGCCACCATGGCAAGCCCAATGCCTGTATTGCCACTGGTCGCCTCAACGATGGTGGTGTCTTTGGTCAAAAGCCCTGATTTTTCGGCATCGTCAATCATAGAAAGGGCAATGCGATCCTTGACCGAACTTGCTGGATTGGCATACTCAAGCTTGACCACCACACGAGCAGATAAGCCTTCGGTGAGGCGATTGAGTTCGACAAGTGGGGTATTCCCAATCAAATCAGTAATACTGTTGACGATAGCCATAGGACATTCCTCGTATTGATTTTGATATAAAGTCAGCCGCCTTTTAACTGTTGGCTGATGTATGTATATAGAAATATGAGTGATATTATACACAGCCAGTATACATAATTGTTAATCAAAATCAAAGGGTGCTTATGCTGTTTTGGAATTTTAGCCATTCATCCCCATCATTGTCAATCAAAATTAACCGCTCTAATACAGTGCCTGCTCTACGATTTTTTTAATGCTTTCACTTTCAAATTGTGTGACAAATTTCACCTCAATACCCTGACACTGATTCAATGTTTTGAACCATCGCTCGGCGTGCCTGATTTTTTGCTGTTCAGTTTGGCGCAAATGACTCTCGCCTGCCACGCCTTTACTTTCCACCACCAAATTCAAACGCTCGCCCCCACTGGTCTTGACGATATAGGCAAAATCAGGCGAATAAGTTCCACCGCCTGCCACAGGGATTTTAATGGCTTTTTTGGGGATTTTGGTGAATACCACCACTTCTTTAATCTCGTCGTCTGTGACATTTTGATGTTCAATTTCGCTATCAAAAAACACTTTATCAAACAAAAAGCTATCAAGCGGTGTTTCGCTTTCGCTGAGCATGCCCCAGTCTTGATTGATGTCGATTTCTGATAACGCCTTGCCTTGTTTATCGGTGAGCTTAGTTGGGTGAACTTGACTGCTGATTTTTTGATAACCGACTTCAAACTTGCTTAACGAATGTGCCAGCAAATAATCGTTAAAGCCAAATAACATAAATCTTATCGTGTCATCATTCATAAAGTTTCGAATATCAAGCGTATCTTTTAGCTCAAAAAAGGCTTGATGCAAAGTGCTGATTTTTATGTAGGCTTTTTGGGCAAGCTTGGTCAAAAACTCTCGATAGCCCATCGTAACAATCGGCTCAAACAGCTCATTTTCTAGACTGGTTTGGGTTTGAAAATCTATCCGATTGTCCGCCGTTTTAATCATCTTTTGCGTTTGAATACTGATGCCTGTGGCGGTAAAACGCTGTTGATTATCCTGTAAAAAAGCCTTAAATAATACCAAGGTATCATCTTCATCCATCTGATACTGCAAAACTGCTTTTTGATTAATGGCTTCCCATAAGGTTTTTAATTCATCGTATTTACCGACACGCACGGCGGCTTTGGTTTTGGATTGATCTTTATTATCGCTGATTTTGCCGTTTTTAAGCGTCGCCACCGTAAAGGCTTTGGGGAATTGGCGTTTTAATCGCTCAAAACCATCGCTTGTAAAATTATCGTCATCATCAATCGCCCCAAGCTTATACAACTCATTCATCAACAGGCGTTTTTTAACATCAGGGTAGGCGGATTTGATTTTGTCAAAAACTTCATCGTTGAATGTCTCATAAACCACTTCATGCTCGCTTGATTGGTTGATTTCTGCTTTTAACTTAGCGACAAAATCGCTTTCAGAGCTGTCCACAAAATAATTCAGCTTAAAATCACCATCTTTGACACGGCTCATATATTCATTGACAGGCAAACGCAGTCCACGCCCCACTTCTTGCAGCTTACTGGTTTCAGAGCCACTAGAACGCAATTTACAAATGCCAAACACATTGGGGTTATCCCACCCTTCACGCAAGGTCCATTTGGAGAAAATAAAACGGCGTGGGTTATTCAGCGAAAGCAAACTTTCCTTATCGTGCAAAATTTCGCTTACTTCTTGGGCGATTTTTTCATCGTCCGTGCTGTTATCTTTAGAAAAATAGCCACCATGCGTCGCCGATACATCGTTTAGCACCGTCTGCAAAGAGTGATAAAACGCCGTTCCTGCTTCTGCTGTTTCCAATGCCCTTTGAGCTTCGCCTTTTAGCATATGTTCAAAACGATTTTTTAAGCTACCCGCTATCTTATCACCATCACGATAACCTTTGATGTCATCAATAAAAAACAGCGTTAAGGGCTTGATTTTATCCGCTCGATTTAAGAGTATTCGTTCATTGTCAAAATGCGAGCGTATGGCATGACGCATCATCATGTCCATCACATTGTCCGAATAAGAAAATAGATTGATAGAATCGCCTTTTTTTAATTCCACACCATTACTTAGCACAACCTTAGTTTTATTAAGATTATCCAAATATAAATCGCTAATGTGGGCGTGGATTTTATGCAAATTCTCGCCCTTGTTAAGGTGAAATTTCTGCTTATCAAATTCAAAAATAGCGGTTGTACCATCGCTATCTATAAAGCTGACTTTTCCCTGTTTATCGCCATCAATGGTCTGAATATGGGCAGTAACGCCTTTCACCAAATCTTGATTAAACGCATCAATGGCAGATAGATGATAAATCAGATTTTTAAATCTATCATTAAATGTCGCCCCATATCGCAAGATGTATTGTGGCGAAAAACTCATTAAGCTCTGCCAAGTTTTATTACTGTCATCAAAGCGGTGGGGTTCGTCAATAATCAATATCGGGCGAGTAGACGCAATGGCTTCAAAAGGCTTGCTAAACTTATCTTTCAGCAGCACGCTGCCATCATTGCCACTATCCTCACCTTTCATCGTTTTGCTGTTTACCATGCCCATATTTAAGAGTAAAACATGGATTTTATGGGCATTATCCGCCTGCACAAAGCGTATGATTTCAGACGGCATGGGGTTATTTCGTTTGCCTTTTTTGGTTTTTTGGCTTTGTACGACATACAGCTCGATTTGGGTTTGCCCATAGGCGTTGTCAAAGTCTAGGCGAAAATGGTTTTTGAGCGCATCTGACTTTAAAAACTGCTCTGTGCCTGCCTTAATCGATAAAGTCGGCACCACAATCACAAATTTATATACCCCAAGCTGACGGTGCATTTCGTACATCGTTTGGGTGTAGGTGTAGGTCTTACCCGTGCCTGTTTCCATAGAAATATCTAAGATATTAGAAAAATCAGGCGTTTTATCAATCTGATTTTGCGACTGAATTTGGCGGATATTGTCTTGGTATTGCTTGTCTGACAATGTCAAAGTTGGATTTTCACCCTTGTCGTTATCTTGTTTATTGGCGTGATGAAAAACACTTAATATTGAGCTTATCGCCTGTTGTTGGTGAGGTAAATGCTTTTCGTAATGAAACCCTGTTTTCATCTTAATACCTCACCAATAGCGACAAATGTACATTCTTTTTGTTGTTATAGGTATCCAATGCCTGCTTTAACTCACGCTGCTTGGCACTTTCAACCATCTCTCCAAACAACACAATCCGCTCAATGATAAAATCAGCATCATGATCTAATTTATCCAACAAGGCTTTAATCGCCACACTGTCAAAATCAGGATAAACTACATACAAAGTCGTGCCGCACAAATTGGCGCTATAGCCCCCTAATTCCACGCTTTGTACACTTTGGGTCAGGGCATTGCCATCATAAACGCACCAAGTGGTCAGCAAAGTTTCATATTGTTTGGGCTCAAGATTAGCGTGAAGCATTTCGGGGAATTCAAGCTGTGGGCTAATCTCGTCATCGGTTGCACGAAAATCAGGCATGGTTTCAAAGATCTTAAAACCCAAATCGCCTTGATAATCAGGGTTTTCGGATTTAATTTTTTGGGCTGAACGAATAATGCGTTCTTTGGTGATTTCAAAAATGTTGTGCTCTTTATTGATACTATCTAAAAATTTAATAGCGTTATTTACAACTGATTTTTGTTTCCCTGTTGCTTCTTTTAGTGCTTTATCTAAATCTTCAGGCAGTTGCACACAAATAAATTTTAGATTAGATTTTTGACTAATATTAGACAACATTACACCATGTGCAAAAGTTCCAGAACCTGCAAAGAAATCTAAAAAAACATCATCATTATCAAATTTCACTAAAGCAATCAATTTTTCAATTAATAGGCTTGGTTTTGGAGAACTAAAAACTTTATTTTCTTTAAATAAAGTTTTTAGTTCTAATGTAGCATCGGTATTTAAAACATCATCAATAATTAGATTTTTATAAGGTGCTGAACGTTCTATTGGATTTCCTTCATTGTCTACAAAGAGGTAATTTTTATAATAAACAGCCCAACCACATTTTTTTCTTGTTGATTTTTTTATTTCTAAAAATCCATTTTCAAAACCCCATTTAACTTTTTCTTTACTCCACTTCCAAATCCAACCTTCTTCTACTCTTTGGCTTCTACCGTTTGGAAAAACTAAAGAACCATCAGGACATTTGATACCAAAATTCATACTATCGCTATACTGCAATCCACCTCTATCTAAATTATCAGTATAGTAATTACCACGCTGCTCAAAATATTCGTCCTGTTGATTGTACCTATTCAAATCATATGAATCATTATTTTTTCCTGCTACAAATTGATCCGTTTTGCGATACATTAAAATATATTCAGTAATAATTGCTACATTATCTTCATCAGATGCACCTGTTTTCTTTTGCCAAATAATATTTGCAACAAAATTCTCCTCCCCAAACACTTCATCACATAAGAGTTTCAGCTGTGCTTGTTCATTATCATCAATGCTGATAAAAATCACGCCATCATCTTTTAAGAGTTCACGGGCGATATACAGGCGTGGATACATAAAGGTCAGCCACGCACTGTGGGAATTGGATTTTTTGGCGGTAAAGTCTAGCACCCGACGGGCTTCATCCGTGCTCATATCGGCAAGTTTGGCAAGCTCATCAGGGGTGAATTTACGGTCGTCTTGATACACAAAGCCGTCCGAGCCTGTATTATAAGGCGGGTCGATGTATATCATTTTGACTTGATTGGCGTAGGCGTTTTTTAGGTGCTTTAAGACTTCTAAATTATCGCCTTTAATGAGTAGGTTTTGGCTGTGTTGGTTTTGAGATTGCGTATTGTGAGCGGAGTCTTCACCGAGCAATGTGATGGGCGGACAGTCGCACAGGTAGCGTGCGTAGGATTTACCCAGCCAATTCATCGTATAATATTCACGACTGACAGGCACATTGGCTGTTTGTAGCTGTTCTGCCAGTTTATCAGGCAAAAACAAGCCGTCTTTGTCAAAGCACTGGGGAAAGTGCTGCTTGAGTAGAGTGATCGATGAGTTTTCGCCAGTATCGGCAAATAAATGCTCGGTCGGGAGTGTCATAGTACCACCCCCATATTCGTATTAATTAGCGTAAAATTAGCCGTTGCGTTGCGTTGCGTTGCGTTGCGTTGCGTTGCGTTGCGTTGCGTTGCGTTGCGAATCATGGTATTTTCCTTAAATTTGGATGTCAAGCCATTGCATAAATTTTCTATTCTAGCAGTTTTTATCTTTGAATTAAAATTAAGTTGGTGATATTCGCCTTTTATTGATATTTTTGCTAAAATCAGTTTTATTTGATTGAAGAATATCCTATGCAGACATTTTCTCCCATCACCATTTCTTGCTTTAAGGCGTATGATGTCCGAGGTGAGCTGGGTGTGACGCTTGATGAGCCTATCAGCTATCGCATTGCTCGAGCTTTTGCTCAGATCTTAAAAACTAACAACACCACCAAACGCTCTACCATCGTCATCGGCTCAGACATTAGACCATCAAGCCATAGCCTGAAACTTGCCGCCATCGAAGGCATAACAGACGCTGGCGTGGATGTGATTGATTTGGGCATGGTTGGCACCGAGGAGGTGTATTTTGCCACAAGTCATTATCAAGCCATCGGTGGCATTGAGGTAACTGCAAGCCACAATCCCATCAATTATAATGGCTTAAAAATGGTGCGTGAAAACTCACGCCCCATCAGTGCCGATACGGGATTGGCCGAGGTGCGTGCATTGGCTGAAAGCGGTAATTTTATTCAAAGTAAAAAAGGCAGCATCACCCAAAACACCGACAAAACCGCTTATATTGATAAACTGATGAGCTTTGTGGATACCGCTCAGTTTACTCCAAAAAAAATCGTCATCAACAGCGGCAATGGCTCAGCAGGACCTGTGGTTGACGAACTTGAACGGCGTCTTGGGGATGATATTGAAATTATAAAAGTTCATCACACCCCAGATGGTTCATTTCCTAACGGTATCCCCAACCCCATGATTGTTGCTAACCAACAAGCCACATCAGATGCCGTCATCGCACACAAAGCGGACTTTGGCGTGGCATTTGATGGGGACTTTGACCGTTGTTTTTTATTTGATGAAAACGGACGATTTATTTATGGCAGTTATGTGGTTGGTATGCTGGCAGCGGCATTTTTACAAAAATATCCCAAGCAGACCATCGTTTATGATCCACGCGTCATTTATAACACGCAAAATGTCATCAAAAAGATGCAAGGCACGCCCGCTCTTAGTAAATCTGGGCATTCATTCATCAAGCAAGTCATGCGTGAAACGCAAGCCATCTATGGCGGTGAAATGTCGGCACACCATTATTTTAAAGACTTTTTTTATTGTGATAGTGGCATGATTGTATGGCTGTTATTAATTGAGCTGTTGTCAGTCACAGGCAAGTCTTTGGCAGAGCTTGTTGATGATTACATTCAAGATTTCCCAAGTTCAGGTGAGCGTAATTTTAGGCTGGGTAAAACTGATGCTACCACCATCAGCCAAGGTTTGGAACAAAAATACGCCCATCTTAATCCCAAAAAAAATACCTTAGATGGACTGAGCTTGGATTTTGGTAATTGGCGGTTTAATTTGCGTTCAAGCAATACCGAACCGCTCATCCGCCTAAATGTCGAGGTATGCGGTGATGCCACACTGTTAACTCAAAAAACCAAAGAAATCATCGACTATCTCCAAAAGCAAGGGGCAATCGCCACCGACCATTGATTTAACTTATCCATTAAAATAGCCACTGATATTTTAGTGGCTATTGTTATGATCGGATTTGGCTTACCTTAGACTTTGAATTTATCACCCACCAAACCCTTGACCGTATTTAAAATATCAGCAGGCAGCACCACCATTTTGGCATTATTTGACTTTGCCATCTCGTTCATCGCTTTGATGTATTGCTCGCCCAAAAGATACACCACGGGCATATCTTTACCATCCATTGCCTGAGAAATCAGACGAATCGATTCTTCAGAACCACGCGCCAAGACGACTTGAGCCTCAGCATCACGGCGAGAGGCTTCTAGGCGACCATCTGCTTCTAAGATGGCGGCTTGTTTTTGACCATCGGCACGGGTGACGGTGGCACGGCGTTGACGCTCAGCCGCCGCTTGCTCCTCCATCGCCAACTGCATGGTCGCTGATGGCTTGATGTCTTGGATTTCCACAGTTTTTAGGGTAATCCCCCAATCAGAAATATCATCACTGATGGCATGTTTTAGCTGTGCTTTAATTTGGTCACGACTGGATAAGGCAGCATCCAAATCCATCTCACCGATGATGGAGCGTAAGGATGTTTGTACCAAATTACGAATGCCATGTTCATAATTTTCGATGCCATAGACTGCCTGCTCAGGCTGCACGATATTGATGTATGCCACTGCATTGGCGATGATGACCACATTATCACGCGTGATGACCTCTTGGCTTGGGATATCAAGTACGATGTCTTTGGTGGTTACTTTGTAAGCCACATTATCCACATAAGGAATAATAAAATTCAGACCTGGCTCAAGCGTTTGGTGATATTTACCCAAACGCTGAATGATCCATTTTTCGCCTTGCGACACCATTTTTACGCCTTTATAAATGGTGAATACCACCAAAGCAATGAGTACCAAAATAATGACGGTAAATTCCATAGCTTTCCTTGTTATTATGTATAAAAAATAAATTTGGCGTTATTTTGGTATGACAATCAGCTCATTACCCATTACCGCCGTGACAATCACTCGTGTACCCACCTCGATAGGGCGACCATCAAGCGTACGACATGCCCATTCAGCAGCACCTACTTTGGGTACAGAAAATCTAACCACACCCAAGCCATTTGTCAGTACGGGCGATACAATCATACCAATCTCACCAACAATTACCGAGCCGCCAAGCCCTGCCTTAGTGCGTGTTTTGATGCGTGGCTGAATCAGCCTAAACCACAAAATGCACGCCACAATCGACAAGCCTAGCCAAATCACCACTTGGCTCAACAAACCCATCGGCACTGCCCAAAGCAGCAACGCAGTCACCAAAGCCGCCACCCCAAACCAAAGCATCGCAAAGCTGGGTATAAATAACTCACCTATCATTAACAACATGCCAATCACCGCCCAATGCCAAGGTTGTAATTCCATATTCTATCCCACCTCTACCAAATCGCATCTATTCGTTTAACAATCCATCTTGCCTATCAGCCAATTTTGGTTTCATTGGCTGCCCATAGCCCAAATGGGATATTAATTATCATCAAAACCACCAATACCATCAACGGCAATTGCCAATCACCCTGCCATTGATACAGCTTACCAATCATCAACGGACCAAACATCGCAATGCTATAGCCCACCGCTTGCACCATACTGGATAAATCGCGTGCGGTTTCGGTGCTGGTCGTACGAAGCGAGAACATCATCAAGCATAAGGTAAACACCAAAGCACACCCAAAGCCCATCAAAGCCGACCAAAGCAGCATCAAAGATGGCATCATTAACAGCCCAGATATGCCCAAAGCATTCATCAAACAACCTGCCACAGAAATGATCTGAAACGATGTGCCACGCCGTGAAAGCCAAGTGAGCCATAAAATCGCAAGTGGTGCCATGACCTGAAATACGAAAGGCAATCGTATCGCTTCATCTAGCGTTGCCCCAAATGCCATACCAATTGATGGTAAAAAACTTGCCAAGCTATAAAATAAAAACGACTGAAGCCCAAGTAAAACCGCCATTTGCCAAGCGGCTTTTTTACGCCAAAGATTGATGGGTTTTTCTAGATGGGCGGTTGACTTGATAGAGGATAAGGTTGGCGTCAACTTAGGATTAACCATACGATTATGCCGATAAATCAACCACCAAATCCATGCGGCAATCACACCAAAGATTGCCCAACTGCTCATCGCAAATTGCCAGCCAAATGTTTTGGCAAATGGTACCACCATCCAAGCACCAAAGCCCGCCAAAGTGGACATACTTAGACTAAACACACCTGTAGCAAGTGCAATGTTATTAGGGGCGTATTGCTTAATAAAAGGTGCGGTTAGGGCATTTAGCATCCCAATGGCAAACGACAAAATCAGCGTGCCAACATACAGCTCTATCACCCCAAACCAGTTGCGTATTGCCACCCCCAACGCCAATAAAAGCGTCATGCCAATCATCATCCGCTCAAGCCCAAATTTTCTTGCCAGCACCGCCGCCATTAATGAGCCAAATGCAAATAACGGCATCGGCATCGCACCAAGATAGCCAATCTGTGCCGCTGATAGACCAAAATCATCGGACAGCATGGGTACGATTGAACCCATCATCACCAAAGGCGAACGCATATTTGCCGCCGCAAAAATCAGCCCGATAATCAGTAGCAATATCGAGGTTTTGGCAGATGTGCTGCTTTTGGGTGTCTGTGTTGTGGCATGATTTGGCATGGGTTATCCAGATAAATTGACGATGAGCCAATGATTAATTGTGTCATTATAGTGAACTTAGCACACATTTACCATTGTATCTATGATTTTATCTAAAATATAAAAACCCCCAAGCGTATTTGCTTGGGGCGGCGACACAGGCAGAATCAATCACGCTTGCCATCGGCGAAATAGTAATGAACCATTCGTGCCACCAAAGCCAAAGCTGTTTGACAAGGCAAATTCTACCCCATCAACACGGCGAGCGGTATGAGCAATATAATCTAGCCGACATGCTTCGTCTTGATTGTCTAAATTGATGGTGGGTGGTAGAAGCTGATTTTGGAGTGCAAGTATGGTAAAAATTGCTTCAATCGCACCTGCCGCCCCAAGCAAATGCCCCGTCATAGATTTGGTTGAGCTTACCAAAATATCTTGACCAAACAATCGTTCGATGGCTTGGCTTTCAGCGACATCACCTTGGGGTGTGCTGGTACCATGAGCGTTGATATAACCCACTTCACAAGCATCAATGCCTGCATCTGCCAAGGCTGCCGCCATGGCACGAGCCGCACCTTCCCCGCCAATCGATGGGCTGGTGATGTGATTGGCATCATCACTCATCCCAAATCCGACCAATTCTGCCAAAATGGTCGCACCACGAGCTTTGGCATGTGCTAAGCTTTCAAGTACTAATGCACCTGCACCATCACCCAAAACAAAACCATCACGGTCTTTGTCAAAAGGTCGGCTGGCGCGTGTTGGCTCATCATTTCGTGTTGAGAGTGCATGCATCGCCCCAAAGCCTGATAGCCCAAGGGGTGTTGAGGCTTTTTCGCTGCCACCAACCAATACCGCATCACAGTCGCCATAAGCGATCAGTCTTGCCCCCAAACCAATGGCGTGCGTCGAGGTGGTGCAAGCGGTTGTTGTTGCAAGATTTGCACCTTTTAGATGATGACGCATGGCAATCAGCCCAGCTGGCATATTGATGATAGCACCTGGAATGATGAACGGTGATACTTTTTTTGCACCATAGGATTTTAGGGTATCACGACTTGTTTCAATGGTTTGGATGCCACCAATGCCTGAACCCATGACCACACCAAAACGCTCACCATCGACATTGATGGGCAGGCTATCACCTTTGATATCATCAATCAGCCCTGCATGATATAATGCCATCGCCGATGCGACTTGGGCATAATGTACAAATGTATCAAAACGGCGAGCTTCTTTAGGGTTCAAATAATCTTTGGCATCAAAATTCTTAACCAATCCAGCGATTTGGGCACGAAATCCATCAATTGCGACCGATTTATCCTCAAATCCATCAAGGCGGCTGATACCGCTTACACCTTGGGTGAGGTTTTGCCAAATTGTATCCAAATCATTTCCAATGGGCGTTAAAGCCCCCATGCCTGTAATCACAATGCGTGCTGCATCGCTTTTTTCATGATAAGCAGGTTTGGCAGACTTGTTTTTTGCTGACTGTGTCATGATATATCCAAATTTTAATTAAGTTTGCTTAGTTTTATCTTAACATGATTTATCATGAATTTACAGTTTACAGTTGTATTTTTATTAAGATTAAGACATCTCAAGCAATTTCAATTTAAACAGTAAACATCAATGATGATTTGATATAAAAAATGCTCAAATAAAAAATCACCCTCTGGGATGATGCTTGGCATGCAGATTTTGTAGCCTTGTGGTCGCCACATGTGTATAAATCTGCGTGGTGGATAAATCACTATGCCCAAGCAATAATTGTACACTGCGTAAATCAGCACCATGATTAACCAAATGTGTTGCAAAGGCATGACGCAATGTATGGGGCGAAATGGCGGTATTAATACCAGCCATTAAGGCATATTTTTTAATCAAATGCCAAAAATTATGCCGTGTCATGTAACCGCCTTGTTCGGTCAAAAATACCGCTTGACAGTCTTTTTTACCAATCAGCAAACTGCCCCGCACAGCCAAATACTCATTGAGTGCAGACAGTGCATATTCTCCCAAAGGAATCAGACGCATTTTATTACCCTTACCTGTAACCGACAGCCAGCCTGCGTTCAGATTAAGCTGCTCAAGTGATAAACTTGTCAGCTCACTGACACGCAAGCCACACGCATACAAAACCTCAAGCATGGCTTTATCTCTAAGACCTCGCACGCTTGAGATGTCTGGTGCATCTAGCAGTGAGCTAACTTCTTGCTCAGAGAGCGTTTTGGGCAAAGTTTTGCCAAGCTTGGGCGTTTTGATGGATTCACAAGGGTTATCCTCTCGATAGCCTGACTCAATTTGCCACAAAAAAAACTGGCACAGACTTGCCAACGCGCGTGCGATGGACCGCTCGGATTTATTGGCATCTTTTAGACACATCAAGTGATTACGCACATCTGATGACTGCCATAGATTCACTGGCGTATCTGATAAACGAATACACAAGCGTACATCTTGGCTATACGCGTTTCTGGTGGCTGTCGACAACCCACGCGCCAACATTGCTGCACGAAATTCGCTCAGATACTCTGGGTCGTCGTCATAGATCACCGCACTATCGGCTCGAGGTATGGTAGATTTTGCCATAGCTTAAAACCTGATGTCTTTATGCGTGCTTTTTTTGAACCAAGTAGCGATAACTGCCATCATCGAGTGTTTCTTGATTGACCAGCGTATGCCCCAAATAACGACAAAAATTGGGAATATCACGCATCGTGGCAGGATCGGTTGCCAAAATCTCAATATACTCACCGCCAAGTGCTTGGCGAATGGTCTTATGAAGTAGCATGACAGGTTCGGGGCAAATCAGCCCTTTGGTATCTAATGTGTGGTTAATCGTGGTCATGGTTGTCTTATTACTCTGGTTTTTGGATAAAATTTAACTGACTGACCTCAAATCCGTTAGTAAAAACACAAACTGCACAGTCAATCATAAGATGAAGATGATTTAAATTGGCTCTTGGGGTGATTTTGAAGATTTTTCTTCCAAAAAACTGGCAAATTTTTTTAGATTGACCCGAAATAAAAACGGCATCCCAAACCAAGCAATCATCGCCAAAAATAGTGCCATAAAAAACACCGTATCTATGCCAATACTCAAGCCCCACACGACCGTAAATCCAAGCAGTGCTATCCCAGTTGCCAAAATGACCGCCAAAATTGAGCCGTCCATCACCCGATAACGCCTCAATAAAAAGCCATGATACAGGCTGATGGGGATGGTGATGGCGATGAGTGCGTACGGCAAATAATGAAACGCATAATAAATCCATATGCTATCTTTGAACATGGGTAGGCTTGCCAAAGTTCCAAAAATACAAAAGCATACAATCGCCCCAAAGCCAAAACGGACACTTAAGGTTGCTTGGCGTATGGCTTGGTCAAATTGATGAGCAATCAAAGTATGGTGCTGCATAGCTTTTCCTGATAAAATCAGTCTTTGTGAGAGTCTTTTCGCTCACTGACATAGATGGCATGATTGGGCGCATGATAATAGCTGTCAAGCAAAAGGCATGCGGCAATGTCATCAATCGGTTCAGATGATGACGCAATCCAGCCGTTCTCAAGTGCAATCATCTTGGCTTCTTTTGAGCTAAGCCGCTCATCATAAATAAATACCGAAACCGCCTGACGACGCTCGCCCAGCCGATGTGCCAACCGCCGTGCAAATTTATGAGCACGCTTGGTGAGCATTGACTCGCTGCCATCCATGTTCAGCGGCAGTCCCACCAGCACCCTATCAATGCCCCAATGCTCAATGATGCCAAGCAGATTATCCCAATCAGGCTGCCCATTATTCATCGCCAAAATATCAAAGGGGCGTGCGTTATGGGTGATGCTATTGCCCAATGCCATGCCCATTTTTTTGACTCCATAATCTAAAGCAAGTGTCAAGGTTTCGCTTGTCATTAGGCATATCCAGTTGTTGTAATGAACTTATTCAGATTAATCCCAATCTTATCATAACAAGCCTGAAGCCTGTCTTCAAATGGCGTTGAAAATAAAGTTGGCAAGTCCGCTGGGCAAGCATACCAATCACCAAACGCCATCTCAGCATCCAGCTGACCTTTGCCCCAATTACAATAGCCCATGCACAATAGATAATGCCTCAAACCATCATAAGACAACCGCTTCAAGATATCCTTGCTGGTCGTCAAGCAAACATTTTCAGAAATGGCAAAAGATGACTTATAAATGGGCTGCCCTGTGTGCAAAATAAAACCAGCCTCAGGACGCACAGGCCCGCCATTCATAGCAGGTGCTTGCATGGTGCTTGCAGTCACTGGCACCTCAAGCTCAGTCAAAAGACCACCTACGCTATTTGGCAGGGGCTGATTAATGATAAATCCCCACGCGCCTTCTTTGGTGTGGCGACAGATATAAATAACAGCATCCATAAATCTTTCATCAGTCATTTGTGGACTTGGAATCAAAAAATGATGAATCAGTTTTTGGGTCTGTGTCATGTATTCATACCTCTTTGAGCCATCTTATCAGCATGGCGAATGTCTGCCAGCAAACTTTTAACATGAGCGCGTGTTGCTTCGGTAATATTCACACCACCTGACATTCGTGCCAATTCATCAATTTGTGCTTCATCGGTGATAACCTGTATCTGACTTTTGGTGTGTTCACCGTGTTCTTTGTACACCAAAATATGATGATGTGCCGCAGCAGCGACCTGAGCTTGATGCGTGATGGCAAGCAGTTGCTGCTGATTACCCAGCGTACGCAAAAGCTCGCCAACCACTTGGGCTGTCCCGCCACTAATGCCCACATCCACTTCGTCAAATACAAGTGTTGGATGTGCACCCATATCGTCATCCGCCGCCATCACTTGCATGGTCAGTGCCATACGAGACAACTCACCGCCTGATGCAACTTTGTGCAACGGCTGAAGTGGCATGCCCACATTGGCACTAAATAGTAAGGCAATATCGTATTTGCCTTGGGCGGTGTAATGCTCAACGGGTTTTTCGTTAAACGTAAACTGACAGCGAGCATTTGGCAGTGCCAAAGGCACAAGCCGTGCCTCAAGCCGCTCACAGACATTAGGCGCAATTTGCATGCGTGCTTGATCCAGTGTGTCTGCCGCTACCAGATAGGCTTGATAAGCCTCTAAAACCTTAGCATCCATCGTGTCGTTATCAGGCAAACTGCTTAGCATATTCAATTCATCTTGCCAATGCACTGCATCAGCAATCAGCTCAGTAATAGGCGTGTGATATTTGCTTGATAAGCGATGTGCAAGGCTCAATAAGCCATTTAGTTCATCAAGGCGTGCCTCATCAGGCAACTCCCGCTCTGCGTAATCGGTAAGCTTAGCGGCAGCATCTATGATTTGCTCTTGGGCAAGTACAAGCAGTTGGCTACATTCACCAAATGTTTTACTGGAGTGAGCGTTGTTATCACAAATACGCATCGCTCTCCCAAGTAGGCTTAGCACCGATGGGGCATCATTGTCATTATCAAGTTGTACCGCTGCTTCTAGGGCTTCACGCATGAGGCTTTCAAGATTGGATAGCTCATCATATTCTGCCTCAATTTCCTTAAAATCCACCAAAAGCAATGGTTCAATATCGGTAAGCTTGGCTGATAACAGTGCCATCCGATCCGCTCGCTGTGCTGACTGGTTGCGTGCGTCATCAGCCTGTCTTTTTAGGGTTTGATAGTGATGAAAAGCGGTCTTAGCCGCTGCTTTTAAATCACCAAACCCACCAATGCGATCAAGCCAATCCACGATAAATTGAGGCTTAAGCAGCTCAAGTCCTGCGTGCTGCGAGTGGATATTAACTAAGATGGCACCGAGGCTTTTTAGCTCACTGATACTGGCTGGCACGCCGTTGATCCAAGACTTTGAGCGTCCCTGATTGCTAATTTTTCGGCGAATGAGCAGCGTTTCATCTTCTAATTTTCTGTCATGTTGCTCAAACCAAGCAATCACTTGGGCATTGCCACTGATATCAAATTCACCAAAGACACTTGCCTCATCACAGCCATGACGCACCATACTACTGTCAGCACGCTCACCTGCACACAGCGATAATGCATCTAAAATCAGTGACTTGCCTGCACCTGTTTCGCCTGTAATGACATTGAATTTGTCATCAAAATCAATGTGTTTTTGCTCAATGAGTGCTAAGTTTTCAAAAGTCAAAGAAATGAGCATAAACCATCCAAGTTGCAATATAAGTAAGTCATTTTTAGGGTTTTTATGCTAAAAATTCGTATCCGTCATTTAACCCTACTAAATTTAGCTATTTTTAAGTGTATTATCAGCTGTACTGTTTGCCGTTTTTTCTCGTGCTTTGAGTGCCTTTTTAACTTTATCTCTTGCACGGCTTTGTTTGAGCGTCGATAAATAATCCACAAATAACTTACCGTTTAAGTGATCCATCTCATGCTGAATGCACACCGCCAACAATCCTTCAGCTTCTATCTCAAACGGCTGACCGTCTTTATCAAGTGCCTCAATGCGTACACGGCTGGGTCGCTCAATGGTATCAAAAACCTCTGGTACAGACAAACAGCCCTCTTGATAAGACGAATGCTCATCCACGAGCGGTGTCACTTTAGGATTGATAAATACCTGCGGTGATGACGGTTCATCTTCTTTTGCCAAATCCATCACAATCAGTTGTATGTGGTGGTCAACTTGCGTTGCTGCAAGACCAATACCTCGTGCGTCATACATGGTCTCAAACATATCTTCAATCAACTGCTTTAATCTATCATCAAAGACAGTGACAGGTTTTGCCAAAGTGCGTAAGCGTGGGTCAGGGTATGTTAAAATAGGTAATAATGCCATAATTTTGTTATCTTAGTGGTAAATACGATATCATGTTAAACAAACTATTATACTGGAAAATGGGGGCAAAAAGATAATCTACCAGCCAATTCATCAAAGTTTTTGCAAAAATTTATGATTTAATTGGCAAAACATGGCTTTTTTAATCACGACTATTGGCAATTTTAGGCTTTTATGCAAGAATAGCGGTGAATTATTATCCGTCTTATTTTTCAAGGATTATCATGACTCGCTTTGCTAGTGTTACCAGAAATACCGCCGAAACCCAAATCAGTGTCAACATCAATTTAGATGGTAGCGGTCAAGGCGTGCTTGATACGGGTGTGCCGTTTCTTGATCATATGCTTGATCAAATCAAGCGCCATGGACTCATTGATTTGGATGTCAAATGTGTGGGCGATACCCACATCGATGATCATCATAGTGTTGAAGATGTTGGTATTGCGATTGGTCAAGCACTCAAACAAGCCTTGGGCGACAAAAAAGGCATTCGCCGTTATGGGCATTTTTATGCACCGCTTGACGAAAGCCTATCTCGTGTGGTGGTGGATATCTCTGGCCGCCCTGGTTTACACATGAATGTGCCATTCACACGCTCACACATAGGCTCGATGGATGTCGATTTATTTTCTGAGTTTTTTTATGGGCTGGTTAATCATGCCTTTATCACCTTACATATTGATACTCTAAAAGGTAAAAATAGCCATCACCAAATTGAAAGCGTATTTAAAGCCTTAGCCCGTGCATTGCGAATGGCAGTTGAGTATGATGAGCGTGCCAAGGATCAATTGCCTTCAACCAAAAATATGCTCTAAGGGGTTGTTATGACTAAAGTTGCGTTACTTGATTATGGCGTTGGTAATCTGTATTCGGTCGCTAATGCACTCAAAGTGGCAGGTGCTGATGTCATCACCACCGATCGAGCTGATGACATCAAAAAAGCAGATAAAATTCTGCTGCCAGGCGTGGGTGCGATGCGTGATGCAATGGCACATATGGCTGAACATGGCATTGATATCGCCGTTAAAGAAGCTTTGAATACCAAGCCTGTTATGGCGATTTGTGTCGGTATGCAGGCGATGTTTGATATCTCAGAAGAAGGCGATGTCCCTTGTTTGGGCATCATTTCTGGCACGGTACGCAGATTTGATGACGCTTGGATACAAAATGATGAACCAATCAAAATACCGCATGTTGGCTGGAACCGTGTTGATACAGATACCGATCATATGCTATGGCAAGGCTGCAATCATGAGTATTTTTATTTCACGCACAGCTATTATTGTGACCCCACGCCAAATCATCAGCTGATTTTAGCGCATACCACTTATGGTCAGAAGTTTTGTTCAAGTGTCATTTGGGATAATCTTTTTATCACTCAATTTCATCCCGAAAAAAGCCACCATGCAGGCTTAAAACTGTTGTCAAATTTCATTACTTGGCAACCTTAATACCGCCAGCAATCTTATAGTCAATCAAATTTGAAATAAGACAAGCAGAGCGAGCGAAGTTGTATAAGTAGTACTACGAGCAAGTTTGACGCAGTATTATTTCAAAGTTGGCAGGCTATAACTGGTTAAATACGACCTATAAGCCATCTTAACAATGATTTTATAGGTCATTATCATAATCACCTTAAACAGAAATATCCGCCAAATCCCCTTTGGTCTCTAGCCACTGTTTTCGGTCTGCTGAGCGTTTTTTGGCAAGCAGCATATCCATGATGCTGCTTGTGCTTGCGGTATCATCCAAATCCAAACGAATCAACTTGCGCGTATCAGGGTTCATTGTCGTTTCTTTCAGCTGACTTGGATTCATCTCACCTAGCCCCTTAAAGCGAGTGATTTGCGTTTTTTTATTACCAAGTCTTGCAAGCACTTGTTCAAGCTCTTCATTATCCAGTGCATAATACACATCCTTACCTGCATCAATGCGATACAAAGGCGGCACCGCCACATACAGATGACCCGCTTCAATCAGTGCAGGAAAATGCTTCACAAATAACGCACAAATCAGTGTCGCAATATGCAAACCATCTGAATCGGCATCTGCTAAGATGCAAATTTTATCATATCGAAGCTCGGATAAATCATCTGATGCAGGATCTACACCGATCGCAATGGCAATGTCATGAATTTCTTGGCTGGACAATACAGTATCTGATGACACCTCCCAAGCATTTAAAATTTTACCTCGCAGTGGTAAAATTGCCTGAAATGCATTGTCACGCGCTTGCTTTGCCGATCCACCCGCTGACTGACCTTCCACCAAAAACAGCTCTGAACCTTCTTTTAATCCCCCACGGCAATCCCACAGTTTACCTGGCAGTGCTGGCCCTTGAGTGACTTTTTTACGCGCAACTTTCTGTGCAGTTGCTAGGCGTTTGGTGGCTTTTGAAATGGCAAGTTCGGCAATGGCTTTGGCATGATCTGGATGCTGGTTTAGCCAAAGACTAAAAGCGTCTTTAGCCAAGGTCTGAACCAATGGAGCAGCTTCTCGGCTTGATAAGCGTTCTTTGGTTTGTCCGCTAAACTGCGGTTCAACAAATTTCAGCGATAAAATGTAGTTGACACCATCCCACACATCCTCACCAGACAGCTTAACTTGACGAGGCAATAAATTATGAATATCACAAAACTCACGCAGTGCCTCAAGCACACCTGTGCGTAAACCATTGACATGCGTGCCACCTTGAGCAGTCGGAATAAGATTGACATAGCTTTCGGTAATTGGTGTACCGCCCTCTGCAAGCCACGATAACGCAAAAGTCGCCCCACCACGCTCACCCAAAGCAGGCTCTTGGCTAAAATAAAATGGTTCTTTGGGTAATGTGGCAGACCCATCCAGCTGCTCGGTCAGATATTGCACCACACCATCGGTGAACTGCCAACTTTCACTGTCATTTGGCTCAATCTCACTGATAAAATCAATGTGCAACCCTGCGGCAAGCACTGCTTTGGCTTTTAAGTTATGCTTAAGGGTTTTAATTGAAAATTTTGGTGTATCAAAATACTGCCCATCCACCCAAAATTGTACTTTGGTACCACGCTTTTTTTTATTGGCTGATTTATCAGCAATCAAAGCGGTAACAGGCTCACCGTGTTCAAATGCCATCGTATGCATTAGCCCATCACGCCACACCGTCACCTCAACGCGTGTGGACAGTGCATTCACCACACTGATACCCACGCCATGCAGACCACCAGAGACTTGATAGTTTTCGGTGCTAAATTTGCCGCCAGCGTGTAGGCGTGTCAAAATCAGCTCAACACCTGATTGATTAAATTCAGGGTGAATATCGGTCGGCATCCCACGCCCATCATCCTCAACAGACAGCGAACCATCCTTATGCAAAATGACGATGATATGACGAGCAAATCCTGCCAATGCCTCATCGACTGAGTTATCGATGACCTCTTGGGCAAGATGATTGGGACGCATAGTATCAGTATACATGCCTGGGCGGCGGCGAACTGGTTCTAAGCCTTCTAAAACTTCTAATTTTTGTGAATTATATGTGCTCATAAATATTATGGATAAAAATATAAGCCATTGTACACCAAAGCTAAGATTTTGGGAAATGGTGTTAAATTTTGTTCACTGTCATGGATTTATCTCAAAGGCTTGTATTTTTAGAAAAAATATCATACTTGATATTGAAGCGATGGATTTTAATACATAAATTTTGAAATACTGATTTTACAAATTCATTTGAATTCAGCTATCTTTGATGCAATCGGATAGCCCAGTCAATCACTGTTGCTACCTGTGCTTCATAATCACTAATACGATGATCACCTCCTGCTTGTGCCAATACTTGCACGCCTTTTTGATCATAAAAAGCTTGGGTTACCTGTGCGTCTAAAAGCTCATCACCCATCTTAAGTAATACTTTGAGCAACTCAGGATTTTTGACAACCAATCGATGCCGCTCAAACCATGCCAAATCACCATAAGTAATCTGCCAACCGCCCGCTGTTGTATAAATCACTGTCTCATCAGACAAAGCATGTCCATCAAAATTTTGATCCAAAAATCGGCGAAAACTGATATCAGGCCGAATACTTGGATTGAGTAGCACCGCAGGCACACCCATCAAATCAGATAATAAATTCGCAAAATATCCGCCAAGAGATGAACCAATTAAAACGGTATTTTGAGCATCAGCGATAAGAGATTTTAAAAGCTTGACCACCTCATCAGGCGTACGATTAAGGTTGGGTCGAACGACCTCGATATTTGGATAGTTAGCTTGGCAATAAGTTTGTGTGATTCTCGCTTTTATTGTATTGCTATCACTATCTAATCCATGTAGATAAATCAGCTTCATAATTTTCCTTAATTAATTTTTAAGTTATTATAAATTAATAAAATATTGTTTATATGATAAAATATTTTAGGTGTTAAAATTGCTATGATAACATCAAATCAAGCAAAGCGTTATTTATGCTAAATGATGGGTTTGATGGTCGCTGTGATAAAGGCGTTCAGCAAGAGGGATATTTAAGGTAGCCATTTTGGGGTTTTGTACCAATAATAGTTAATGGATAAGTT
>ERZ1023425.77-NODE-77-length-29188-cov-12.848900_pt1 | contig 29188 bp, 27 predicted proteins | sample MGYA00380514_ERZ1023425 | MGnify/ENA primary metagenome ERZ1023425 (study PRJEB33173, sample SAMEA4830391) | metagenome | study: EMG produced TPA metagenomics assembly of the PRJEB25223 data set... | reverse complement strand
AGCTGTTCTTTTATTTTATGTGGTTGTGCGGTAGTTTTTAAGTTCGGTTGGTATACAATTCATCCCTATAACCCAAAAAATAATCATCCAACAATCAACAAGTTACCATTTTAGGTTAGGACTGAAGTAATACATTGCTTTTTCATCATAAAATCATTAGAATGTAATACGGTTTATGACACATCATCAAACTTGATGAATGACAAAAATCTCATTAGCTACTATGACAACAAGCCCAGCTTAATTTACAATTAAACAAAACAGTATATCCACAAAAACAATCTAAGCAGGTTGGATTTTTAAGAAAAAAGCAGAACGCACTCCATGAACTCCACAAAAAAACAACTCCCCATCGGCATACAAACGCTCTCAAAGCTTAGACAAAATGACGAGTGTTACTATGTTGATAAAACCCCAAAAATCATTGAGATGATTGGCAAGAGTGATTACATCTTTTTGTCTCGCCCACGGCGTTTTGGTAAGAGCCTGACACTTGATACTGTTGCTGAGTTGTTTTGTGCCAATAAAGATTTGTTTATAGGTCTGTATGCTGAGAATCACTGGGATTGGACAGTCAAACACCCTGTTATCCGTATTAGCTTTGGCGGCAATGTCAGTTTTGATGAGCAGTATCTGCAACGCATCTTTAATAGACTTCTTTCCAAACCCTGATTTTTATGGATTTTTAAAAACTTCAACCCCAATACTTATAAGGGTTTATTTTTAGTTTGGAAAGAGATTTAATGAGAAATTGCTTACCCTAGAAGAGCAGTATAACATGACTAATACCGACCAAGAGCTGACCGTTGCAGGGCGGTTTGGACGTATTATCAGACATTGTCATATCAGCACGGGACAAAAAGTGGTTGTACTGGTCGATGAATATGACAAGCCTATTTTGGATAATTTAATGTATCCCGATAAGGCGATCGTCATCCGTGACCAGATGAAAGAGTTTTATGCCGTCATTAAAGACAGTGACAAACACATCCGTTTTGCCATGCTTACAGGGGTGTCTAAGTTTAGTAAAATCAATCTATTTTCGGGATTGAACAATCTTTTGGACATTACCCTTGATGAGCAGTTCTCAGAGCTTTGTGGTTACACCCAAGCGGAGCTTGAAAGCGTGTTTGCTCCCGAGCTTTGTGGACTGGACTTGGCCGAACTAAAACGTTGGTATAACGGCTACAACTGGACAGGGGAGAGTGTGTATAACCCCTTTGATGTGTTATTATTCTTAAACAGCAATAAAAAAGCCTTTAAGCCATACTGGATAGAGACAGGTAACACCACGTTTTTGATTGACAAGCTCATCAACGAACAAGTAGACCTTGCCAGTCTTAGCAATGAGCTTGCCAACAACCATCTGCTGTCAAGTTTTGAGGTGGGGGACATCAGCCTCATTGCTCTGATGTTTTAAACAGGATATTTGACCATTGATGAAGTAAATTACGGCTTCGCTGGGGAAACCTATACCCTAAAATTCCCTAACATGGAAGTGCAAAGCAGTTTGAATCAAATGATGTTAAACAGCTATCTGGGCAAGAAAGTCAATACCTTGCGTAATCAATCTGCTTTGTATGACAGCCTATTGACCCACGACATAGACGGGTTATTAAGTGGTATCAAAGCCTTCTTTGCTAGCATTCCCTACAATTGGCACACCAATAACAACATCGCTCACTATGAGGGCTATTGGGCAAGTGTATTTTATGCGTTATTTGCCAGCTTGGGCCTTACTACCATTGCTGAGGACAGCACAAGCCAAGGTAGTGTGCATATGGCACTGCTCATCGGCAACCACGTCTATGTATTTGAATTTAAAGTCATCTCCAAAAAAACAAATCAGCCCACAGGGGTTGCCCTAAACCAAATCCACACCAAACAGTATGCCGATAAATACCGTAGCAAAGACAAGATTATTCATAAAATTGGCGTAGAGTTTAATGAAAAAACCAAAGAGGTGATGTTTGAAGTAGACAAATCCTCATCTGAAGTTTTTTAAAATTGAAGATTTGACGTGATAGTTAGTTTAATTTACGACACTATCGTAAATTAAACTAACTTTTAACATTCATTACAATGTAAATCATGTCAAAAAAAGGCATAATAGGCAAAATCCTTGCTAAAATTCCCACATTGCTCTCTAATAGACATTTTTCCTGCTGACAGACAAGAGAAACAATACAGAGCAATGCGGGGATTTTTCTTAAAATCAAGTTAAGTATAATCTTGCAAGAAACCATCAATAAGTTTTTGTTTTCTTTTTGGGGTGATGTGATGAGTTGTTTGGTCTTGTAGATAAACAACCAAGACAAATTTCTTTTTTAGGCTATAATAAGCAGGCAACACTATGTAAGGCAAACTTATCTTTTATCACATGAACACCGATGCGGCATACATCATTGGTTTTATACTTAACAAAGGCAATAATATGAGCAATACAAGGAGCTTTTTTATGAACAATATTGAATACACCCCACCCACCGATGAGGCGATTATAGAGGAGCTAAAAAAGGCAGAAGATAAGATTTTATGGCAAAAACAGACAGGCGATATTTATGCCAAACTGTCATTTATCATTTTGGTTTATTTTAAAAATGATAATAGCCCAGAAAAAAAATTAAAAACAATTAACCTATTAGAACGGTTTAAAGTCGCTATCCGATGAAAGCTCATTTTAAAAAAGGCTCAAGAGGTTTTGTGAAATTAACTGATAAAAGTTTTGAGAGTACTAAGGCTAAATTTTTGGCGTTTGAAAATTATAGAGAAGCCATCGAGTGGCACCTCACTTCCAATACCTCAGGCGAGTTTGCCGAAGACTATTTTATTGGGACACTGGCAGACCATTTTTTTAGCTATTTAAACATTAATCTGCCTGTCAGCTTGCTTTATACCGCAGAGGGCAGAGCCGAGATTTTGGGTTGGGTGGATGATGTGCTTAGCACTTATGATGACGAGATATTTCACGGCTATGCAGGACTTAGTACACAGTTGCCCTACGACAGACACCCTTATGAATATTATGAGGCGGATGTTGCCAGAGAGTATTGGGGCATTACCGCAGATGGTTCAGCATTTTCAACCAGTGATTGGTATCGTGGCATTCGCAGCATCAGCTGGCTTAGCTTTGCCGGACAGCCCTTTGTGGACAAAGTACTAGAACAGCCTTATTATGCCCAAACGCTTAAAGCCTACCCACAGGTTGATGTAAGGATGGCGGGACAAACCATGGTCATCCAAGCTGGCAGCTTGCCTAGAGTTGCCAACAAACATCAGCCTCTACCTCTTGCTTATGTCGTGGCAGCCCATTTAACACGCCCCATTCAAACACCCCATACACAATATGGCAGTGGTGCATTTTTTTGGATTAATGCGTATTATTGGTTAAGACGTTGGGATAATGACAACTTTGAAGAAGGGGTGTTAAACCCCAAGGGCAATAAGCCAAATTTGGTGCCCATCTTTGGGCAAGCATTTAGCAATCGTCCTTATCACATTGTGCCACACAGTGGGATGTGGCAACCCGTCGGCTTTGTTTTTGGTGATGGCGAATGGCAAAGCATGTATCTACAACAAGGCATGCCCTTTCCAGAAAAAGGAGTGTATCTGTATCTTGAAAGTGGCAAAAAAAGATTAACCTTTGCGGGCAATTGGCGTCTTATTAGCCGAGAGGATGGCGGTGAGATTGTTATGCCCAATCCGTTATAGGGGTTGGTGATGAGTTAATATCTAGCTAACAAATTTGAATTTTACTAGGGCGTGCCTGCCTTTGATATTTGCAATGGAAAATACCTGTTTAAAAAGCAAGGGGAATCGCACGTTTTTCAAGGAAAAAAACAAAGGCTGTGAGTTTTCTATCAGACAAGTTTTTATTATAAAAAACAATCCGACCACTTAAAATGACATAAATTCCAGACTTTGCTTAACCTTTTAAAAATTAAGTGGTTGGATAGCCATTTTTCATGGAAAAACGATTGATTTTTTCTAAAATATTTTTATATTATAAATAGTGTTATAAAGGGCAGGCACGCCCTATTATTATATATCAAAAATATCAATCATAATCATAAATAAAACTAATATCGCCAAGCTATTATCAATTATAGGAAATATCCGCTTTTATATCCATCAAACATCCATTTAGACCACCATCATCTTTTTAAAAACCAATCAGCACAAACCCCAACTTTTCCCAACAAATATTTTGCCAAACGTCCGTATTTATGGTATGTTAAAGCACTTTTATCATCAAGGATACCCATGAACACCCTAACCGCTCTCGCTAAGCACACCACCATCGTTGCCGACACAGGCGACTTATCCGCCATCGCTCGCTTGCGTCCACGGGACGCCACCACCAACCCAAGCCTAGTCACCTCCACCTTACTCTCAGGCGAGCATGACGAGCTTATCCGCCAAATCAAAGGCTTAGGGCTGTCTGATGATGACACCATCGACCGTCTCACTGCCGAGCTTGGCAAGCTGATACTCTCGCACATCGACGGACGGGTCTCCACCGAAGTGGACGCACGCCATTCATTTGACACCGACAAAACCGTGCAAAATGCCCTAGCATTCATCGAATTCTACGACAAACTGGGCGTGGACACCAGTCGCATTCTCATCAAAATCGCATCCACATGGCAAGGCATCAAATCCGCCGAAATCCTAGAAAAACAAGGCATTCACTGCAACTTGACTTTGCTCTTTACCGACACCCAAGCCCGTGCATGTGCGGATGCTGGCGTACAACTCATCTCGCCATTTGTGGGACGACTGACCGACTGGCAAAAGGCACATGAAAACCGCCAAAGCATTGATATAAATGATGATTTGGGCGTAAATTCGGTCAAAAATATTTATGAGTTTTATAAATCACACGGCTACCCCACCGAAATCATGGGGGCAAGTTTTCGCTCCACCGCCCAAATTCTTGCCCTAGCAGGGTGCGACTTACTCACCATCTCACCTGCCTTGCTTGATGAACTTGCCAGCATGGATACGGACGTTATCCGTCAATTAAACCCAAGCGATACTACCCTAGAACGTCCCACCCCCCTTGATGAACAGGGCTTTAAAAACCTACAAGACAACGCTCCTGTCAATGAACTGCTTTTAAAAGGCATTGACGGCTTTATCAAGGCTCGGGCGGATTTACACAAGCAGTTATTTGAAAATAATTAGACTTCCTGTAAAACCCCAAATAAAGAAAACCGTTCGTGGTGAGCTTGTCGAACCATGAAAAGGTTTTCTTTCACCCTTCGACAGGCTCAGGGCGAACGGAAAACCAGTTTTACAGGAAGTTTATTGAAAAACTAGGGCGTGTTGAACTTTTGTATTTGCAATGAAAAATGAGAAAAATCGCACGTTTTTCAAGGAAAAAGTGAAGTTTGATAGTCATTCTATCAAACAAGCTTTTGACGAAGAAAAACAAGATTTAGCCATTTTTCATGCAAAAACACTATTAAATCTCTTTCCAAACTAAAAATAAACCTTTATAAGTATTGGGGTTGAAGTTTTTAAAAATCCACAAAAATCGGGGTTTGGAAAGAAGTCTATTTTATTTCTATAAAATTTCTAAATATTAAATTGTGTTATAAAGGTTCAACACGCCCTAATACGATTGATTTTTTAAATCAAAAAAGGCTTTACAAAATGGGCGTATGAGTGTAAACTGTACGCCCATTTATCAATGAAGCTGTCGCCATGAAAAAATATCAATGTATCGTCTGCGGTTGGATTTATGATGAAGCCCTAGGCTGTCCCGAAGAAGGCCTGCCCGCTGGCACACGCTGGGAAGACATCCCGAATGACTGGACATGCCCCGACTGTGGCGTGAGCAAAGAAGACTTTGAAATGGTTGAGATTTAATCATTCATGACCCATTTGCCACCGCCCATCGCCCACACACCACCGCCAAGCTGGGATAAGTTCAATCAAGACTGGCAAGCGTCTGACCTGTCGCCCCATTTTTATCAAAGCATGGTCGATGTTGGGCGTGGCATTACGCTGTGTGTCGAAGCAGGGGGCAATCCTAACCATCCGCCTTTGCTGTTCATCGCAGGCTTTGGCTCACAAATGCTGTTTTGGTCAGATACTTTTTTAAAAAGATTTATGGACGCAGGGTTTTTTGTCATCCGCTTTGACAATCGTGATACGGGTCTTTCCACCAAAATCAAGCACCTAACCAAACTGCCCCACACCAACATCCTAAAAATGATTGCCAAAAACCAAATTGGCTTATCCAACGCCCGTGAAAAAGTCGCCTACACCCTGCCCGACATGGCGGACGATGTCGCAGGACTGATTGGGGCGATGAATTTAGGCAAAACACATCTGGTCGGGGCAAGCATGGGCGGTATGATTGCCCAAATCGTCTGTGCCAAATATCCCCATTATGCCGACAGGCTCGCCCTGCTGTTTAGTAGCACCAACCACCCCTTTTTGGTGCCACCCAAACCCAAAGAATTCTCCACCTTTTTTAAAAAAGCCCAAAGCAACAGCGAACGGGACATGCTTCGCCATGCGGTGTGGTTCATGACAGCGGTCGGCTCCCCTGGTCACTTAGACATCAAAGGCACTCGCCACATCGCGTCAATCCGCTACCATCGCTGTCATCATCCGCTTGGCATGGCACAGCAGATGAACGCCATCCTTGCCACGGGTTCAATTTTCCAGTATACTCGTCAAGTGACCGCCCCCACACTCGTCATTCACGGCAACAAAGACGGGCTACTGCACCAAAGTCACGGCAAACACATCGCCAAAATCATCCCAAACAGCCGATTCGCGGCGGTGGACGGCATGGCACACGACCTGCCGGTGTATTATCAGCCGTATTTGGCAAGTTTGATAGTGGGGCATTTGTCATCACAAGCCTAAGCTCCTAGCCCCGTCGGCTACGTTTTACTACTTTTGCCCCACTTTTTGGAATTTTTCATGACTACTGTCTTTATCAACGAGCAACCCCACCCCATCAACACCATCTACTGTGTCGGACGTAGCTATGTGGAGCATATCCATGAGCTTAACAACGAAATCCCTGCCGAACCATTGGTGTTTTTAAAGCCCAACAGCAGTATCATAACAGGCGATACGCTCACTCTGCCCGATTTTTCGGACAATGTCCATCACGAGACCGAACTTGTGCTACTCATCGGCGAAAATAAACAAATCATCGCCTACACGGTAGGGCTTGATTTGACCGCCAGAGACGTACAGAGCATCTGCAAAACCAAGGGCTTGCCGTGGCTCAAAGCCAAAGGCTTTAAAGGGGCGTGCTGGCTTGGAGAATTTAAACCCTTTATCCAAAAACAGTATCATTTATCCTTAGCCATCAATGGCGAGATTCGCCAAGACGACAGCACCGAAAAGATGATGTATTCGTTTGAGTATTTGGTGGATTATTTGGATAATCTGTACGGCATACAAGCAGGCGACATCATCATGACTGGCTCGCCAAAGGGTGTGGGAAAACTAGAACGTGGCGATGGCTTGATGGTAGGGATAGATGATGATAGATATGAGCTGAGCGTTCAGTAATATTAAATCACCCCAAAACGGACTCATTTTTCCTAACTTCTCCCCGTACTCAGCCCCGCCTTGCCATTCTCCCAAATGGTCTTGGCAAGTACACGCCATGCCGACAGTTTCGGATTAGGCGATTTGCCTTGTCCGATAAGTGCCATCTGGCTCATATACCAGTCCATTTCTAGCACCGAGCCGATTTTGTCATCAAGCGGTTTAACGCCCGTTTTAATCCGCTCGGTTTGCACCGTCTTATAAGTGCCGTTTTGGATTTGATTGGGCAAATCAGGCACAAGGGCAAAGGGACGAGCCACGCCCACCATATCCAAATGTCCGCTTAACAGTGCGTCATTCATCGCCTGCTCAGAGCGAAATCCGCCTGTGATGATAAGTGGCACAGAGCAGACCTTGCGAGCCTTTTCGGCATAGTCCAAGAAAAAGGCTTCACGCTCCTTCGTGCTTGGTTTTGCCGTCAGCATTTGCGGGCTTTCATAATTACCGCCAGAGATTTCAATAAAATCAATGCCCAGCTCGGACAAGGCTTGCACCACTTGAACACTCTCGCTTTCATCAAATCCGCCCTTTTGAAAATCAGCCGAATTTAATTTAACCCCCACCAAAAAATCCGCCCCCACATTCGCCCGAATGCCTTTATAAATTTTTAATAAAAAATTCATACGGTTGGCAAGACTTCCGCCCCATTCATCATCACGGCGGTTGTGGTGTGGCGATAAAAATTGGCTGATGAGATAGCCATGAGCCGAATGAATCTGCACGCCATGAAACCCTGCCTGTTCGGCAAGTTTGGCGGTATTGATAAATGCTTGAATTAACTCATGAATTTCAGAATTTTGCAATTGGCGTGGCGGATTAATAAAGCCGTCCATGCCGACAAGCGGTACAGCACTTGGGGCGACAGGCGTGGCATTGACCGCTTTGGGCGACTGTTTGCCTGCGTGGTTGATTTGCATGATGATGAGCGTGTCGTTTTGTTTGCCAGCATTTGCCCACTTTTTGAGCATGGGCAAACTACTCTCATCGTCCGCCACCACGTCATTGACCGAGCCTTTGCCCTGCTTATTGACCATGACATTGCCCGTAACAAGTACGCCCGCCCCGCCCTTCGCCCAAGTGTCATATAGGCGGACAAGCGTGTCGGTTGGCTTGCTGTCGTGGGCGAGCTGTTCTTCCATGGCGGATTTAAAAAAGCGGTTTTTGGCGGTCGTGCCGTTGGGGAAAGTGAAGGGCTTAAAAAGCATGGTGATTACCTTGTGTTTATATGTTTAAAAATTTAAACGTATTATAAGGGGGAATGTGGGGGAAGTCAAGGGGGTTTTTAGGTTGGACTAGCCGTCAATATATCTATCAAAGCTTGAAAATCAAACAGCTTTACAAATAAAATTACGAGATATTTGGAACAAAAAGATAATTTTATTGTCTTATTAATTATTTGCTTGATAGTGATAAAAAATAATGATATAATGATTTTTATTTGATTATAAGTTATATTATGCCACCAAATTACAACAATCTTTGGAAGCTTTTGATTGATAAAGATTTAAAGCGCACCGATCTTATCGACCTTGCAGACATCAGCAGTAATGTTCTGGCTCGCATGGGTAAAAATGAACCTGTATCCTTGGAAAGCTTAGAAAAAATTTGCATTGCTCTTGATTGCTCAATTCAAGACGTCATTACCATTGATAAGGAGACATAGAATGTCCTTATTTATTGATACAATAGATGCCCTGCACCAATCCCAAACAACACATAAGGATTCCCTAAAAGTCATTTCCTTGTTTTCAGGTTGTGGCGGTATGGATTTAGGTTTTGTTGGAAATTTTAAAAGTCTTGGTAATTTTTACCCAAAACAACCTTTCTAGATTATCTTTGCCAATGATATTTTTGATAAAGCCTGTCAAACCTATCAACATAATTTTAATCACAATATCATTTGTCAAGACATATCCACCATTAAAGATAATGATATACCAAAAGCAGATATTGTAATTGGCGGATTTCCTTGCCAAGACTTTAGTTTAGCAGGAAAAAGAAAAGGTTTGGATAGCGCGCGCGGAAAACTACACCTAACAAACTTAGTATTTACCACAGACTTTGTAGGGACTGGCTCCGCACGTCCTTTGATAACATGCCAATTTTTATAGGCGTGCACAGCACGCCCCTACACCCAAACTTCATTATGTTTGTGGTAATTTTAAAGTTTCTCGGGTGTATATTTGCAAATGAAGCGAGTAATACAAATAGCCAATCCAAAAGCCTTTGTTGCTGAAAATGTTGATGGTATTAGAAAAGCCAAAGGTTCGAATAAAAATGATACTTCCGCTTTGGATACTATTATTAAAGATTTTTCAGATAGTGGCTATAATGTTGTTTACCAAGTATTAAATGCCAGTCATTATGGGGTTGCTCAAAACAGAGTAAGGGTTATTATTATTGGCATTCGTAAAGATATTGACAAAAAAATGCACTATCCAAAACCCTTGTTTGGCGAATTGTCAGACAATCAAGAACCGATTCTTACCTCAAAACAAGCAATAGATGATTTATGGGGACTATTAGATGATAAAAATATTGATAGTCATTCAAAAAATCATTACTCAAAAGCAAAGTTTTACCCCAATAAAAAACTACAAGGGAATTGTAAGATTAGTGCAGACAAACCAGCACCTACGATTAGAGCAGAACATCACGGCAATATTGAAGCTCACTATCGCTCAACCAATGAACAAAACCCAGATGATATGCAGTATTGGCGTAGATTGACTGTTAGAGAATGTGCAAGATTGCAATCTTTTCCTGATGATTTTAGGTTTCCAACTTCAACATCGTCAAGCTATGTTCAAGTAGGTAATGCTGTTCCACCAATTATGGCATGGCATATTGCAAGGGCATTATATCAGTCAATTTTTGAGTAAAGATTTTAACTTATCACGAAATTTTTCCTTATCATTTTCTGATAATATTTCATAATAAGCCAATAGTTTATCAGCATACATAATCAGGGCTTCATTAAACCAAGGAGAGCGATTGTTTAAAGCCAAATTTTCATCCAAAATTATCTTTAACCATTGCTCAACAAGCACCAATTTCCAATTAACAATCAGCTTATTTTTATTATCCCATTCAGATTGTGTAACTTTAAAAATAAGCGAGTTGTTTTCACGGATAAAATTCTCTTTGTTCCAATTTTTCAAAGTATTGAATGCAACTTGCGGTCTTGGGCTTCTGTCTGGAAATTGCATTTTTTCGGTAATACTATTTAAATATAATCCTGTGGCAATTTCAATAGGATTGCCTTGTTTAATAAAAATTACCCATTCATAAGGGTTAATTTGCTGAACACTTGACCCTGGGATTTCATTTTTCTTGGTAGATTTTAGTTCTACACTAAAAAATTTAGTCTTCCGCCCATTGGATAACTCTACCAAGATATCCGGATTGGTATAAACTGAATTTTATTTTGTAGATTTTATCAAATCCTTTAATCGTTCAGTTAACTCTTCTGGCAAATAAACCTGCTTTACTTGAATATCTTTAATGGCTGATAATGCAAATCCTAAATTGCCAATTTCTTGGTGAATCTCTAAATCCAAGCCGTTTAACAGAGTTGGATTTTTCAGCATAAACTTCTTAATAATAGCTTTGGCTTCTTTATCCGAATTTGCTTCATCAAGATGAAAAATTACCTTACCTAAATCATCTAAAAGTTCAGCATTATTCTCCAACACTTTAAGATAAAGCAACATAAACGCTTCAAAAATAGAAAATTCTTTCATTTTAAATTGCCCATAAAAAACCTATAAGTCTAACATAATTTATTCTTTTTCTCAAAAAAATTCTTTTAACAGTTTAGAAAGGGTAATCATTAGATTGAAGCATTACCTGTCGCCCTGTTATCTCAATGACAATTACTTTCTATTTTTATCCGCCCTGCCCACTCGGACAATACACTCTCATTAGCTCCACCAACTCCCCCAGCCGTTCAATCTCATCTTTCATCGCCAAACTGTAAAAGCGTTCTTTGCCGATTTGCTCTACGCTGACGGCATTGGCAGAAAGCATAATTTTTAAGTGATGAGACACCGCAGGGCGAGATAGGTGCAGGTTATCGGTGAGCTGATTGACGTTCATTTTGCCATTATCCAGTAGCAGTTTTAAAATCAAATGGCGATTTTCGTCCGCTAAAACGGTAAAAATGGGAATGCAATCTTTCATGACGGACATGGCATGGTCGGGGCTTGGTTTGGGGGTCGGCTTAGTATTTGATTGGGTCATGGGTGTTGTTTTTGGTTTAAGGGTTTAAACGCATTATAAAGCGGACTTGGCGATAATTCAATGATTTATTTGCCAAAACCATGCTATACTAAACCCACCCCACCAAAAAAGGATACCTATGCAAACCCTATACATCAGCACCACATCGCCTTATACTCGTATGCTTCTTATGATTGCATACACCAAAAACATTGAGCTTGCCCTGCGGTTTGTTGTGCCGTGGGAGAACCCAAGCGAGCTTGTCGCCGTCAATTCATTTAGCCAAGTCCCTGCGTTGGCGTGGCAAAATGGCGATGTCATCACCGAGACACCGCTCATCATTCAGGCACTCGCCCCCGATGTGTACACGGACAACTCCGCCTACAACTTGTCACGCATTGCCAAGGCGTTAGGCATTACCGCACAAGGCGTGCGAGCCTATTCTACCGAGCGGTTTGGCACAGGCACGCCCCACCCTTTTGTGGCACGTTCTACCGATATTTTGACCAGCACCTTGCCTACCTTGCCTACGCTTTCGGCAGATAGTGATGAATGGGGCGATAAGCTACTCCTTTGTTCGCTGATTTGGATTGGCATTCGCCTGCCCCATGTTTTTGACACGCTAAGCGATGACAATAAAAAAGCGGTGTCGGAATTTAGCCAAACACCACTTATGCAAAAACTCACCACCGAAATGCTAGAAAATATGCCAACAACGGTACAGGAATTGTGATTTAAAAAATGCAGAGAAAATAGTCGCCCTGCATTTTATTTTTAAATTAACCCATCAATTCATCAATCAATTCTTGCACGCTTTTGATGCGGTCAATGGCAGAAATTCCATTACCCACCGACACATAGCCATTTTCAAAATTACCTTCTAGCATTCCCCGTCTCATGCCCGTACCTGCGTTCATCACTTTGGCGATGTCGGCTCGGCTCGCTCCACTTTCGCTCATTTGAAAGCATTGTTTGGCAAGTTCGGTTGGCAATGAACGGTAATAATACGGCTCGGTGTGGAACAGTAGCAAATCGTTGGCGGTAGAATCCACAATCCACTGCTTGACTTTTTCGCTTGCTCGGCATTCTTTGGTGGCAATAAATGCCGTGCCAATCCACACGCCTTCTGCCCCCAAAGTTAAGGCTGCCTGAACCGCTTTTTTGTCGGCGATACCACCAGCAAGCATAATGGGTAAATCCACTTTGCCGACAAATTCGGACAAGACATTAAAGCTACCAATCTCTTTCATCGGCAACGTACCGCCTTCATCAAAGCCTGTCAGCACCAAAATATCCGCCCCAAGCTCTTGGGCTTTTAGAGCGTCCGCTAGGTTGGGATTGGGCAGACGGCAGATGATTTTGACACCTGCTTGTTTGAATTTGGCATAAATTTGGGGTCAAGCAAGCCATTATCCAGCACCACAGGCACACGTTCTTCAATGAACAAATCCACCATAAGCGGAATCATGGCAAGGTTATACGACAGGATAAACGGCACGCCAAACGGCTTATCGGTCAAGGCTTTGACTTTACGAATCTCGTTACGCATACGGTCAAGCACTTCTTCGTTGGACGTGGGGTCGGTCGTCTGCCCTGCGTGCGGTGCCAAAAAGCCAAGCCCGCCTGCTTCGGCAACGCTTGCCACCAGATGAGCGTCCGTCAGCCAGCTCATCGGGGCTTGGACAATGGGGTGTTTGATGTTTAGGATTTGAGTGATGCGGTTTTGCATGGGTTTTCTCTGTTTGGTAAATGTGGGGGGTATTGTAAAGGTTTTAATTTTGGTTTGGAATGGCTATTTTTGAGAAGTTGGTTTTTATTTTTGAAAAGGTGATTTTTTATGCTTTTAATAAGTGCTATTTTTTATAAAAGTTTTAAGTATGGTATAAAATTTTTTAAAATTATGCTATAATTTTTATTATACTTTTAAAAAATTGATTAAAAAATATGCAAAATCTTATTTTTCGCAAGCAATATTTGGACAAAATCATGCCCTTTATGGGCAAAAAACTCATCAAGGTCATCACAGGGCAACGCCGTGTTGGTAAAAGTTATCTATTATTTCAACTTATTGAAAAAATCAAACAATCTGACAGCACCGCCCACATCATTTATATCAACAAAGAAGATTTGCAATTTAGCCGCATCAAAACCGCCCAAGATTTGGCGGATTTTGTCCTTGCCAATAAAAAAGCAGGGGTTAAAAATCATATTTTTATTGATGAAATTCAAGAGATTACCAATTTTGAGCAGGCACTTCGTTCATTATTATTAGATGATGATTTGGATTTGTATTGCACAGGGTTAAATGCCCAATTACCATCAACCGATATTGCAGGCACATTGAGCGGACGGGCAATAGAAATTCAAGTTTATGCCTTGTCTTATTTTGAATTTTTGGAATTCATGCAATTAGACAACAATCCCAAATCTTTGAATTTGTATTTTAAATATGGTGGGTTGCCATTTTTAAAAGAATTGCCTTTGCAAGATGATGTTATTTTTGAATATTTGAAAAACATTTATTCCACCATTGTTGTGCGTGATATTGTTAATCGCTACAACATTCGCAATGGCTTGTTTTTGGAGCAATTAACGCAATTTTTGGCGGACAATATCGGTAATTTATTTTCTACCAAAAAAATCAGCGATTTTTTAAAATCGCAAAAAATCAATATATCCAACATTCAAGTACAAAACTATGCCGAATATCTAAGTAATGCCTTTTTGATTCATAAAGTAAACCGTTATGATATTGAAGGAAAACGCATTTTTGAGATTGGTGAAAAGTATTATTTTGAAGATTTGGGAATCAGAAATGCCCTGATTGGCTATCGCATTTCTGACCGTGCCAAAATCTTGGAAAATATGGTGTTTCATCATTTAAAAATCGCAGGATTTGACATTAAAATTGGCAGATTAAATAACCAAGAGATTGATTTTGTGGCGGATAAAAATGGCGAACGCATTTATGTGCAAGTGGCTTTGATGATTGATAGCGACAAAACTGCCGAACGAGAATTTGGTAATTTATTAAAGATTGCCGACAATTATCCCAAATATGTGGTAACGCTTGATGAATTTGACGGCAACAGCATAAATGGTATTAAGTGCTTGAATTTTATTGAATTTATTACAGAGATTTTGGGAGAAACCCCATGAACCTAAACGCCCTACGCCTATTTATCAGCGTCTGCCAAGACGGCAGTTTATCCAAAACGTCCGAGCGACTTGGTGTGCCGATTGCCACCATTAGCCGTCAGATTAGCGAGCTTGAAAAATCTTTAAACATTCAATTATTTGACCGCTTTAAATCAGGGGTTAAGCCCACCATGGCAGGGCAACGCCTGTATGAACAAACTCATCTTGCCATGGATAATCTTGTCAACGCCGAGCAGGTGTTGTTTGAAGAGCAAGGTAATTTAAAAGGGATTTTGCGGATTTCTGCCGTGCCTGCGTGCGAGCCGATTTTGGCGTGGGTGGGAGAATTTCAAGCACAGTTTCCCCACATTCAAATCCATTGCACCATGACCGACCGAGTGCTAGACATGACCGCAGACGGTATTGACGTGGCGTTTCGCATGGGGGAGCTACATGGTGAGCAGTTTATCGTCAAAAAAGTGCTGTCCGTCCGCTCAAAATGGGTGGCTCGCCCCGACTTACTTGCCCGATATGGCACGCCAAGCACCATGCAGGATTTGGCAAATTTTCCCCTAGCAGGTTGGGCAAGAAATGGTGAGACGGTTTTGTCTTTTAAAATTGACAAACAAACCTACCATTTACCTTATATGTTTGCCAGTAATGAAAGCTCAGCGGTGGAGTTTATGGCGATAAATGGGCGGGCGGTATGTCAGCTTGCCGACTATACGGCAGATAGGCTGATTAGGGATTGTGGGCTAACAGAAGTCTTGCCAAATGTCGTGTTGCCAAGCTATGATGTGTCCATGCTCTGCGCTTCCCACCGTTATCCGTCCAGCATTGTGCGGGCGTTTGTGGTTTGTCATGGATAAAGCCACATGACTATCACATGATTAGCACATGATTAGCACATGATTAGCACATGATTAGCACATGATTAGCACATGATTATCTGGCGATGTCTCGCTCACTTCTAGGCAGATAGTAGATGTAAAAACTTAAAAATATCGTGACAAGTCCCACCCACAACAGATACAAGGCAGGAGCAAGGGGCAGATGAAAAGTAGCAAACGCCAGTAGTGATGGCACACCACCTGCCACCAATGCATAAGTGACGTTATAGGTCAAGGCAATGCTGGTTAGGCGGATTTTACTGGGGAACAGTCGCACCAAGACCGCAGGAAGCGTGGCAATCATACCCCCCGAAAAGCCAAGCAGTGCCGACCACAATAATATCAACTCGCCACCATATCTAAGCTGAGCAAAAAATAGTGAGGTATTTACAATTAGCAAAATCCCCCCAAAAATCATGACTTTGCCGATATTCATCCTGTCTGCCAAATAGCCATAAAACACACAGCCAATCATCATAAATAACGTGGCAATACCCGACCCAAAAATCAGATTACTCTCTGAAATGCTAAAATTAATGTTTAACAGCTCAGGCATTATCATGGCAATAACGATAAACACGCTTAAAACAATCCATGATACCAATATGGCAGGGATGAGACTGGACAAGCGATTTTTGGTGATGATTTGCAAAAAAGAGTGCTTTTGGGCGACCTGCTTGTCTTCATTAAAAATGTTGGTATTTGCCAAATCTTGGATTTGAGTTTTGGTCAATCCATCAAAACTCATGGCACTGAGCGTATGTTCTTCGGTGTCATGACGGTCTTTGGTTTGGGTAGAAATGGGCGTTTCTTTAAGTAGCTTTAAGGACAGTAGCAATCCTGCCGATAAAACCCCACCCACCAAAAACGGTATCCGCCAACCATAGCTTAGCATGTCAGTATAACTTAAACTACCCACCAAGTAAGTAACCAAAAACTTAATAAATAGCAATCCGGCCAAGGCTCCTGCCACCACAATACCACAACCAAAGCCCACATGACGCATGGGTAGCTGTTCAGTAATCAGCACTAACGCAGATGGAATCTGACCGCCATAAGCCAGCCCCTGCCCAAAGCGAGCCAGTATGAACAAAATCGAAGCCAGCACTCCCAAATGCTGATAAGTTGGCAAGAAAGCAAGAATCAGCGTAAACACCGTCAGCCCAAACAAGCTTAAAAACAGCACCGCACGCCTGCCATTCATGTCGCCATACTGCCCGAGTAAAAACCCACCAATGGGGTGAGCGATATACGCCCCCAAAAATAGCCCTACCGCCTGCATCGAATACAACCACATCACTTCACGCCCACCAAAGAAATTGTCAGCAATCACCTCTTTGAGATAAAACACCAAGGCATAATCAAAAAATGCCAACATGGTCACCGAAGCGACCGTGGCAATCAGGCGGATATGATGAGAAGATAAGGTAGCTTGTGGCATTGTAAATATTTGTGTATTATTTTTGTATAATGTACTAAAAATTGATTAAAATAGCAACAATTTCCATTATTTATTACCAAAATTAATAAAACACATGGATACTTAACTAAAAATCAATAAAAAATTGTGGGTTTATAACATGACAAAAATCAATCCATTATAAAAGCCAATCAATCGGCAACCAGCTCATGATGGTCACACCCATACGCTCAGGAATGTTCATTTTTGGTTCTTGATAAAAGATAACCTCTTTGCCGTCTTCGATGGTTCGCCATTGTAATCGCCCATCAACCAAACGCACCTCATAGACTTGATGCAAAATCGCCAGATTCTCTTGATCATCTGCGTTATTTAGGGCATCGTGAAGCTGATGTGCCAATTTTTTATCATAAATCATCACACCAAGCTCGGTATTAATGTTCGCTGAACGTGGGTCAATATTATACGAACCGATAAACACTTTATGATCATCCACACCAAAGGCTTTGGCATGCAAGCTGGTGCTGGTCATGTGTTTGGTACGCCACAGTTTATTTTCATCTTCACTCATGCCTTTGGCGGTTGATTTTAATTCATAAATTCTCACGCCTGCCGATAACAGTGCAAAACGCCAATGCCCATATCCTGCATGCACTGCTCCGACATCGGTGGCATCAAATGAGTTGGTCAGTATGCTCACCCTCACACCATCCTTAGCAAGAGCAGTTAAGGCATGCACACCGTCTTTGGTAGGGACAAAATATGATGAAATGATGCTCAAACGTTCTTTGGGGCGACCGAATTCATGGCGTAATTTATTCACCAAATATTCATCTTTGGCGTTTTTATTTTTAGTTTTGGGACTAAGTTTTAACGCATCGTCTGCCAAAAACTTCATATCAACCCAACGAAATGGGACGTTCTTATTGAGTAAATCCTCACCAATGGTACTGCTTGCCACAGCACCACGATAAGTGCGTAAAGCCCGCTCATCTTTTGTAATATCTAAATCATCATCTTTATCAAATAGCGTCATCGATGACGAAGATGACCTCTGTTTGCCTGTTGATACCAGCGTTTCAATATCATAAGCAGTGGGTGATTGCCAATATTCATCAAAACTTTTGGTGATATCATCAACCACTTGACCGATCAGCAAAACATCCAAATCAGCAAAATGATTGTTGTGATGATTGTTTAGGTATTCGTTACCGATATTACGTCCACCGATGATACTAATGTGATTGTCAAATGTCATGCTTTTGTTGTGCATGCGTACATTGATACGTACAGGCGAAGTCAGATAATTTATGAACTTATGATGGCGATAAGTAAAGGGATTGATGACTCGCACAGCAATATTTGGGTGTTTGGCAAACAAGGCAAGGCGTTCATCAAGGCTGGGACTGCCATTAAAATCATCAAGCAATAAGCGAACAAGCACCCCTCTGTGTGCCGCTTGCCACAAATCTTTTAGCATCAAAAACCCTGCTTCATCATCATGCCAGATATAATACTGCACATCGATGGTGTGGGTTGCCATGTCGGAGAGAATACTGCGAGACGCAAAAGCATTGGCACCTGTGGCAATGGGATAATAACCTGATAAAGTGGGATGATATTCGGTCTGCTCATCAATGATGGTACTCAAAGACGACTCGCCTTGTGTGGTTGGGGCATCTAATGCTCGATTGATTTCTTTGCCCAAAAAACCTGTGGCCCTATCATCATCTCGCTGGTTGAGATAGGCTTGACTGTGGTCGCTTTGGTTGTTCATGCGTTTGGCAAGTAACGCCTCATGTGCCAAATGCACCCTTTTGGTCAGTTGGATACTCTCTGGCAAATGGGCAATGGTCGGTAATGACTGACAGGCACTCAAAATCATGCCCATTATCAACACCATCATCAACATACGAAAAGTCATCGCCATAAACTCATGCTCATCAAAATTGGCAAATTATAGCAAATAATTGGGGCATGTTGAACCTTTGCCAAACATTTGTTTAAAATTGCTTATTAAACCCCCTTTAAATCACCCATCAAAAAACGCCCTGACATCAGAGCGTTTTGTTGTTTTGGTAGAGCGATTATTCTTGCAAATAACCAATCAAACGCAAGAACTCAATATACATCCACACCAACGTTGCTAATACGCTAATGCCATACACCCATTCAAATTCTTCATTGACACCATACATAACACCATCTTCAATATTTTTAAAATCAAGCAACAAGAAGAACGAAGCGATGAGCGTGGTAAATACACTAAAACCAATAGCAATCATGCCACCGTTAAACAAATGGGGGATAGAACTGCCAAACACCAGCGACATAATCCACTGAATGGCATAAACAATCATGATAGCGATAGAGGCAGATACCACCAATGAGCGGAATTTTTCGGTTACTTTGATGATGCCAGTACTGTATAAGGTTAGCATCACCGCTGCACTGACAAAAGTCGCTGACAAGGCAAGCAGTGGCACACTTGGGGCTTTATAAAAGGCAAAAGCACTTGCCACACCAATGACAACCCCTTCTAGGGCAGCATAAGGTACTGACAGTGTTTTGGCAAGGTGTGGTTTAAAGGCAGTCGTCAAGCCAATGCCCATGGTAGCAAGCATTGCCACAATAAACAGCCCAACCAACACCCCTGATGATATACCACTCATCAGAGCAAAAAAGAACAGTCCAAAACCTGTGGTAGCAGAGATGCCAAGCAGTAGAGCGGTCTTTTTGACCACGCCATTAACGGTCATTGGTGCATCGCCTGCAAGCAGTTCGGTACGACTAATAATAGGGTTTGCCATAATTTTCCTTATATAAAATTAAGAATAGATTGATAAATTGAGAATTAAAACAGTTTAGTGTTTTATACTATATTTACTTTTAAAAATCAAGTATTTTTACTGTTTTGATAACTCAACATGGGTATTTTTTTGATTAATGGGGATGGTAGCATCATTTACAAGCTTTATGGGTTTTTACTTGTAGTCTGGGTGGAGTTTGGTTATCATATATTTTTTATTTTTTAAAGACAATCAGCCGTCATGACCGAGACCGCCATTTCACCGACATCTTTTAATATCCAAAAGAGCCATTTTAAACGCATTGGACTCATGGGGCGTGCTGGCAAAAAAAGCATTACCGCCACATTAAATGAACTCATTAACCTGCTGTCAGGGTGGGGGTTAGAGATTACCATTGATACCAGCACCGCCAGCATTGACGGCATACACATCGATTTTGACAGAGATGACAGCTCCATCAAAATCGTGCCACGTGGTCGCATGGGCGAGCATTGTGATTTGGTCATGGTGGTCGGTGGCGACGGCTCTATCTTGCAGGCGGGTTCTGTATTGGCAGGAACGGGCGTGCCAGTACTCGGGGTCAATCGTGGACGATTGGGATTCTTGGCGGACATCAACCCTGAGCGTTTGGAGACGGAGCTATCAGAAGTCTTTGCTGGTGAGTATCACACCGATGAGCGTTTTTTGTTAAAAATGCAGGTACTCGGGCGAGATGATGACGGCAACACGCAAGTGTTTCATGAAAGCTATGCCCTAAATGACGTGGTGCTACACGCAGGTAAATCGGTGCATACCATTGATTTTAAACTGCAAATTGATGACATTGACGTCTATCGTCAGCATGCTGATGGGCTGATTGTGGCAACCCCAACAGGTTCTACCGCCTATTCGCTCTCAGCAGGAGGCCCTATCATTCATCCAAGCCTAGACGCCATTTGTCTGGCTCCCATGCACCCACACACACTGTCTAGTCGCCCCATCGTGGTCGCAGGCACCAGCAAAATCACCATCAAAATCCACAAAGACAACCGCACTCAGCCCATGGTCAGCTCTGACGGCGAAGCAAGCGTACCGCTAGACAACGACCAAACCCTGCTCATCACCAAGCATGACAAATCCCTAATCCTACTCCATCCCTTGGACGTGGACTTTTATCAAGCCTGTCGCACTAAGCTAAATTGGAGCTTATACACCGAAGAGTTTTCGTTAAAGGATGAGTAATTTACACATAGTTTATCACTCATAACTTTGTGCCATCTCAAAACTAGGACGAGATTCGCAGTATGCCAGCCAGTTATGGACATACACCCATTTATCAGGCAGTCCACCCGATTTTTTCATTTGGGCAATGCCAAAATGCAAATGAATGTCCACAGCACCAAATACGCCCTGCCCTGCCCCCGATAAATAACGCCGATTTGCCAAATGTTCGTTGAGTAGAGCCAATGCCTTATCCACGTTGGGGGAGATGAATGATTTCTCAACGCCTTTTTGTATGTTTTTGACAATGGGGCGGATAAAAAATGGCGACTTTTGTACGATTTTAGCAAACACCAATCGCATGACCAGATTTGGCATGAGTGAACTTTCAGTAAAATGCAACCAAAAAGCATAATCTTCCCACGCTTCATCGCTTGGAGAGAGTTTTGCTTGTGTGTCATAATGACGCAACAGATATTCAATGATAAAACCCGATTCAGCAAGTGTTTTGTTACAAGACTCATCTATTAAAATCGGGGCTTTACCCATGGGGTGAATGTCTGTTAGCTCTTTTGGGGCAAGGTGGCTTTTGGTGCGCTCGTGTTTGATGACACGAAAAGACGTGCCATACAAGGCATTTAATTCGCACAACAGCCATAAGATACGAAAAGAGCGAGAATCATTTAAGTGGTGTAGGGTGAGCATGAATGTTCCTGTTAAAAGATGACCAGATTGGATTTGCTAGTATTAGCTAATCGGTGCATGTTATGCAATCATCATTCTTATCTGTCAAATACTGCCATCATAGCAAATCCCCATCTAAAACACAAAATTAAAATACAAAAACAAGCGAACTGCCATAGTTCGCCTGTTTTTCCTGTTGTTTAAATCATCACGTGTTATTTTTTCATCTTTAACATGGCTTGATGATTTTCTTCCATTTTAGGTTTAACCTCCGAGACATAAATCCACACAAGGCTGACCCATACCACGCCAAACATAATCATAAACGCTGATGAACGCACGCCTGTGATGTCCACCGCTACCCCAAACATGATGGGTAGGATAAATCCACCCAACCCCCCTGCCAGACCAACCACACCAGAGACCGCCCCCATGTTTTCTTTGTATTCATCCGATAAATATTTAAATACAGAGGCCTTACCGATGGCAAAGGCAATACCCAAAAAGAAAATCAAGATGGTAAAAATGGTGGCATTTAGACCAATGTGAAACGCTCGCTCACCGTGTACCGTTTTGACCACAAGATCTGTTTGGGGGTATGATAAGATGAACAAGAACAAAAAAGATGCCCACAGTACCCACCATGTTACGGTATGGGCTGAGTATTTGTCCGACAGCCAACCACCAAGTGCACGCAGTACGCCCCCTGGCAAGCTAAAACATGCCGCCAAAAATGCTGCTGTTTGTAGGCTAAATTCATACTCATTAACATAATATTTGGTCATCCACAAAGCAAGGGCAACATAGCCACCAAAGACAATGGAATAATACTGACTATAACGCCACACATTGGGGTCTTTTAACACCGCCAATTGACTGGCAAAACTTACATTACTTGCCGAACGGTGAGCCTTATTATCAAAAGACATGAACCAAAAGCCAATGGCAGTAACAAGCATTATCCCTGCATACACCTTTGGCAAAAACTGCCAACCGCCATAAGCGATGATGGCAGGGCCTACCATTTTGGTGAGTGCCGAACCTGCATTACCTGCCCCAAACACACCCATGGCAAACCCTTGACGGTCTGCTTCAAACCACTTAGCGACATAAGCAATCCCAACCGAGAACGACCCGCCTGCCAGCCCTGCAAACAGACCCAGCACCAAAAACTGCCAATAGGCATTGGCATAACTCATCAAAAATATTGGCACAACACATGCCATCATCAAAGCGAAAAGCACAACCTTTCCGCCATATTTATCCGTCATCATGCCAAGTGGCAGACGAACAAGAGAACCTGTCAGCACAGGTGTGGCAGCAAGTAGCCCAAATTGGGTCTCAGATAAGTCTAGTGCTTTTTGGATTGGGATGCCAAGCACCGCAAACATCATCCAAATCATAAAGCAGACGGTAAATGCGATGGTTGATGAAGTTAGTACAAGCAGTTGTTTAGATTTTTGAGTTGCCATAATCTCCCCCCATGTTTTAGGGTTTTCTTTGGCATGGCAGTCGTGGTAAAATAACACGCCACACAGCCAGTGTGTTAAAATTTGTTACTGTCATGATAATCAAACTTTCTCAAAAAATAATTGATTACAATCAAGTTTTTATCAATAAGTTTTCTATATAATAGTCCAATACTTCTTTGGTAGTATGATAAAATTTGGTATTGACACTGATAAAATACCTATTTTTCAATGACTTACAAATGAAATACACCACCGCTTTGCTGACATGATGCACTTATTTTTTATTGACAAAATTTTTGGGAGTATGGTTTGTGCTGTTTGCCTTGTTAAAAAAATTCACACACCAAATCAGTCCAACCACGGTAGGGCATTCCATGACAAGGCGTGCAAGTGTAGCAGTGGCGTTTATTTTTTTGACAATTCTAAGCGTTTCTACATACAGTTTTTATCTTGTCAGTACCGCCGAAAAAGACGCACAAGCCATCAATGATGCAGACTCTATTCGTATGGCGACCTATCGCATCAACCATGAATTGGCACTGTTGGCAAATCCGAAATTAGTTCACACACCAAGCCCCATCTTAGCAGATGACATGACCGCCCGCCTTGATAAATTAAGCCTATATCAAGCCAAAAACAGCAACAAAAACGACGATATTGATAAGGCACTCATCAAAATTCGTCATGATTGGGAACACACGCTACTGCCAATTTTGATGCACAACGATGGTGTAAATTTTTATGAACACTCTTTGGCATTTTTAGACGATGTTAATGATTTGGTTGATGCCATTGGCAAACGTAACGAGCACCGCCAAGCACGTCAGCAGCACATCCAAATCATCTTACTGCTGTTCATCATGTTTGTGATGCTAGTTGGCATGTACGAATTACACCGTAATGCTTTAATTCCTTTGAAAAATCTTACCAATACCGCGCGTCATTTTAGGCAAGGCAAATCGCTTAACATGCAGGCAAGCAAGATGGATATTAAGGGCTATCAAGAATTCAACGAGTTATCAGATGCTTTTTTTGTCATGCTTACACTCATTGATAACCATCAAAACGAACTTAAAAAACAGGTTGAACGCCAAACCCATCATCTTACCCAAAGCAACAAAGCCCTATACAGTCTTTACCATTTTGCCGAGAAAATCGCCACCACACACCATCTAAACAGCGAAGAGCTTCATAAACTTATCCAAGATTTTGCTCGCCTGCTACCCAACACGGAGCTGTCTTTGTGCATTCATGGGGAGAATTTTGAAAATGATGTCATCATGAACCTATCAGAGCGTAAACACCATGACTTTTGTACCCCAGATGATTGTGAGCATTGCGAGCTAAAAATTGACATGCACACCCGCATCATCCCCATCAAAAGCACTGATACTCACTGGGGTGAGTTACTGGTACGTGAACCCATAAACTCTATGACAAAAAACCGCATCACCCTACTTAATATCAACGAAGACAATAATCTGTCCGAACAAGACCTGCCGGGGGTTTTGGCACAACTTATCGCCCTAACTTTTATGTCAAACCAACGCCAAAAACAAGCCGAAGAATTGCTGTTGTCCGAAGAACGCAACACCTTTGCTCGTGAACTGCATGATTCCATCGCCCAGACATTATCACACCTAAAAATACAGTCTGCCATGTTAAAAACTCTGGGTGAACAAGAGAAAAAACTCCTTGCCGATGAGCCAAACCTACAAAACAAAGAAACACTATTAAAAATTCACCAAAAACAAGACAAGGTTCGCACCGACCTAAATGATGCCACAAACCACGCCTACGCACAGCTTCGAGACTTGTTAAATACCTTTCGCTTAAAAGTAGATGGGGGAGATTTTAATGATGCCTTAAAGATAACGGTTAAGGAATTTGAGAGCAAAGGGGGTTTTAATATCAACTTTGACAATCAAATATTAACCTTAAACCTATCAGCATCTGAACAGGTAGATTTATTACAAATCACCCGAGAGGCACTCTCAAACATTCATAAGCATGCCCATGCCAAAAATGTCAATATCACACTCTACCAAGACAGCATCAGTTATGAGGCCATCTTGCGTATCAGTGATGATGGCATTGGCATTTGTCAAAGCGACAAACAAAAGCCTGAACATTATGGACTTAGCACCATGAGTGAGAGGGCATTGAATTTAGGTGGCACGATAAGCACCGAACCAATTCGCCCCACAGGTACCGAGGTATTTGTTCGCTTTTTGCCCCAATTTTTCTTAAAAAAACTCAAAAGCCCACGTCCCAAACCCAAACTCAAAGAATGGACAGCCGAACAAATCAGCACCGCCACTTATGAACTCACCTGTGAACTCAATGATGAATTTGGTCAGACATCTTGATGGCAGATGAAGTATAATAGAACAATTTGCCAAATTTATTTGGACAATTTTTAAATTAACTGATTTAACTTTTTTAAATTTAACAATTTTAACCCTCACCCAACCAAAGACATCATCATGAACCAAAAAATCTATACTGCCACAAGCCCCGCCCGCCTACTACTTGTTGATGACCATCCCATGTTACGGCGTGGCATGGCGGACTTGTTATCCTTAGAAATGGACATTCACGTAGCAGGCGAGGCCAACCATGGTATTGAAGCACTCAACTTTTTACAAGAGACGAGTGTGGATTTGATTGTCCTTGACTATAACATGCCAGTGATGAATGGAATTGAAACCCTAAAAGCCATCCGAGAACGTCAGATTGAAGGCAAGGTACTGTTGTTTACTGTCTCTGACAACATCAAAGACGTTCAAGATGCCCTAGCTTTGGGTGTGGACGGTTATCTGTTAAAGGACATGGAACCCGATGAGATTGTTGGTAACATTCGTCGCATCCTGCGTGGGGAGCTTGTTATTAGCCCTGCTCTTGCACCCATTTTGGCGGCCGCCATACGAAAGCCTGTCCAACCTGAGAGCAACCCTGATTTGACCGAGCGTGAATTACAGGTGCTCTATATGATACGAGATGGCATGAGTAACAAAATGATAGGTAACAAATTGGGCATTGCTGAATCTACTGTTAAAGTGCATGTCAAGCACATTTTGGCGAAAATCAGCTTACGCACTCGTGTGGAAGCTGCTGTGTGGGCGGTAGAAAATTTGGACAAATAATCCTAGTCACTAACCAACGCAAGCAATCTCTCAGCATCCATCAGACAGTATTGTGATTTGCGTTTACTGATAAGCCCTGCATCAATCAGCTCTTTTAGCGTGCGAGAGAGTGTCTCAGGACGCAGTCCAATTTGCCCTGCCAACTGTTTTTGGCTAAATGGCAACTCAAACGGCACACCCACAGGATAATGTGTCAAAAAGTAATAGCTGAGTTTGGATTTGGCTTGGACAAAAGCAAGCAGGTCGCTACTGATGAGATGATAGTACATACGTTTACTTATGGTGTTGCAAAACCACATGATAAGATTGCCTAAATCAAAATCAGCAATACTCTCAAAATAAGCCTGCACAGGCAAAGTTGCCACAACGGTGGGGCATTTGGCGGTGGCGGTCAGCTGATGAATGCCACGCTCTTTGATGAGCAGTTTAGAATGGCGTGTGGCAATGTTAGTTTTAGAGATTTGCTCTGCCACATCATTCATCTGCCCTACTTGATGGATGCCCATACCAAAATCAGCACCATTCTCTGTCTCCAACCCCCACAGTACGCTTTCATTGATAAGCCCCATTTCATGATAATTGGCAATCAAGCACGCCTGCCCACTTGGCAGTTCACGATGACACATCACCTGCCCATCTAACAAAAAATACAAATTCTTTACCACGCTGTGCTGAATAAAAATCAGCTCACTCTTGGCGTATTCATGAATGACAACCTGATCAAGCAACTCATCTTTGACTGTCTCTCCTGCAACAGATTGGGGCAAAAGAGCAAATAAAGGATGAGTCCGTAAGGTATCAAGGTAGGCTTTTTTGGTGTGTTCAGCAGATTTTATCATCTTCTTAGCCATACAAAATAAATGATGCCATAATACTGTGCTGTATGTGCCATCCATATTCCCCAAAAGCACAGATAAAACCCATCACCTACCCCTTTTGGCTAGTATTTGGTTACTGACTTTTGGCGGTTATTGGTATGGCAATGCTTGATGAATGTGCTATTTTATGGCATATCAAACTTATTCACACCTTTGGAGCATGACATGTTGTCCGACTTATTGACATCCAACCGTTTTTGGGCTCAAAGTTTATCCGCTCGCAATCCTGACTATTTTCCAAGCCTTGCCCGCCAGCAGTCCCCTAACTATTTTTGGATTGGTTGCTCTGACAGTCGTGTCCCTGCCAATGAAGTGGTTGGACTCATGCCCGGAGAATTGTTCGTGCATCGCAATGTGGCGAACATGGTCGTCGCTACTGATATGAATTTATTGTCTGCTTTACAATACGCTGTGGACATGTTAAAGGTTGAACACATCATTGTTTGTGGTCATTATGGCTGTGGTGGGGTGCGTGCTGCCCTATCACACCAAGAATTTGGGCTGATTGATAACTGGTTACGCTCATTAAAAGGCATTTATTATCAGCATTTGGATAAATTTAACAATTTAGACATTGATGAGCAAATTGACCTTTTATGTCAGCTTAACGTCAAGCGTCAGGTAACCAATGTTTGCCACACCACCATCGTCCAAAACGCATGGCACAGAGGACAAAAACTGTCTGTACATGGCTGGATTTATGGATTAAAAGATGGCTTGATTCATGATTTGGAGGTCAGCGTTCATGATTTTAGTCAGCTAAAAGACGCTTTTGTGTATGAAGTATAGCACCCGCTCTACTTGTTTAACCACACCCAATAAACTTTAAAATTACTACAAACGCAATGATGTTTGGATGTAGGGGCGTGCTGAGCACGCCTTGTACAGTAATGTCATCAAAGGGTGTACTCAGCACACCCCTACAAACCCATGGTAAATATCAAGTTGGCTGGGTGTACTCGTTTGACTACTCATTTAACGTCAGTCGCACCGATGTGATGGCATTGTCATCATTGATAAAGTTATCCTGATACAGGCTTTGTAAGACAGGGCTGTTTAACAGCTGATTACTGGCGATGACTAATACCTGCTCATCTCGCTGTTTTTGTTTTTGTACAGGCGTGGCGAGATGAGCAAATTCACTTTGGGACAGCAGTAGCGTCTCATCACGCAAGCGACCGTTTGCAAAATCTTGACCAAATTTTTTGGCAAAGCTCTTAAAACTTGAAAAAATCTGCTTGTTATGCTCAGGCACATACAGCTGACAGTCGCCATCTATCTGCCCCACCATCATCGCATGACTCACCATCGCCAATTCATCGGCATCGAGTTTATGCTCACGGCGTGCCACCGCCACCCAATAATCCCATTTCTCTGGTGTCCACTCGCCTGCCAACGCTACCTGCTGTGGCATGAGTTCATTTTTTAACTGCTCTTTGGTTATCTGCCCTGACGGCTTGATGTCGTTTGTTGATTGAGAATTGTTTACCGCTTGACCAATTTCTTGATTACCAATTTCTTGATTACCAATTTCTTGATTACCAATTTCTTGATTACCAATTTCTTGATTACCAATTTCTTGATTACCAATTTCTTGATTACCAATTTCTTGATTACCAATTTCTTGATTACCAATTTCTTGATTACCAATTTCTTGATTACCAATTTCTTGATTACCAATTTCTTGATTACCAATTTCTTGATTACCAATTTCTTGATTACCAATTTCTTGATTACCAATTTCT
>ERZ1023425.75-NODE-75-length-29716-cov-14.835373_pt1 | contig 29716 bp, 28 predicted proteins | sample MGYA00380514_ERZ1023425 | MGnify/ENA primary metagenome ERZ1023425 (study PRJEB33173, sample SAMEA4830391) | metagenome | study: EMG produced TPA metagenomics assembly of the PRJEB25223 data set... | reverse complement strand
ATCATCCATATAAACCTCCAACCTTGTGAATACAGGCTACAACAACGTGCCTAAGGGGCGAATTGCAATTCGCCCTTATGATTTTAAAAATTGTAAATTAAAGCTGAGCTGGCGTATTATTTATTTTGAGAATTTACCATGACCAAACCCATTCGCACCCGTATCGCCCCGTCCCCAACTGGCTTTCCGCACGTTGGCACGGCTTATATCGCCTTGTTTAATATGGTTTTTGCCAAATCACAAGGGGGCGAGTTTATCCTACGCATTGAAGACACCGACCAAGTCCGCTCCACCGCCCAGTCTGAACAGATGATTTTAAACGCCCTAAAATGGGCAGGTCTGACATGGAGTGAAGGTCCTGACGTGGGCGGACAGTTCGCCCCCTATCGCCAGTCCGAGCGTTCCGAGATTTACAAAAAATACGCCCAAGAGCTCCTTGACAAAGGTCATGCCTTTCGCTGTTTTTGTACGACAGACGAGCTAGACCAAATGCGTAAAGAGCAAGAAGCCCAAGGCTTGCCGGTGCGTTATGACGGACGTTATGCCAATCTGAGCCGTGAAGAGAGCGATAAACTTGCCGAGAGCGGTAAGCCCTTTGTCATTCGTATGCGTGTGCCGACAGACGGCGAGTGTGTGATTCATGATATGCTTCGTGGCGAGATTAGCATTCCTTGGGAAACGGTTGATATGCAAGTGCTTTTAAAAACAGACGGTTTGCCGACCTATCATCTTGCCAATGTCGTGGACGACCATCTCATGCAAATCAGCCACGTCATTCGTGGCGAAGAGTGGATTAACTCCGCTCCCAAGCACAAACTTCTGTATGAATATTTTGGTTGGGAAATGCCCGTGCTGTGCCATATGCCCCTACTGCGTAACCCCGACAAATCCAAACTCTCCAAACGCAAAAACCCCACGTCAATCACCTATTATAAGGACGCAGGCGTGCTACCTGAGGTCTTGATTAACTACTTGGGGCGTATGGGGTATAGCTTGCCAAACGAAGCGGAGAAATTTAGCCTAGATGAGATGATAGCCAGCTTTGACATCAAACGGGTGTCGCTTGGCGGGCCTGTGTTTGACATTGAAAAACTCTACTGGCTAAATGGCGAATACCTGCGTGCGATGAGTGCAGACGAGTTAAAGGCGAAGATTTTGGCATGGGCAAGCGATGATGATAAGCTGACCGCCATTGCCAAAGCCATTCAACCACGCATTAACGTGTTGTCCGATGCGGTAAATTGGGCAGGGTTTTATTTTCAAAACTTGCCAAACGTTACACCAGACGATTTTGCTCATAAAACGCTGGATAATGACAAGCTTTTGGAAATTCTCTACCTTGCCACATGGCAACTAGAAGCTTTGCCCGAGTGGAGCGAGAATAACATTTACCAAACCCTAAAAGGCTTGGCAGGGCATTTTGAGATTAAATTAAAAGACTTTATGCAACCGTTTTTTGTGGCGATTGCAGGTTCAACGTCTAGCACGCCTGTGATGAATTCCATGTACGTCATCGGGGCGGACATGACTTTATCACGCCTACGTCATGCCTGTGAAGTGCTTGGCGGACTTGGCAAAAAGAAACTCAAAAAATTGGAAGAGACGAATAAGGCTTTGCCAAACTTTTTAAATCAAGAATGATATAGGGCGTGCCTGCCCTTTATAACATAATCTAAAATGTAGAAATATGGTGAAAATAAAATAATGTTTTTGTATGAAAAATAGCTAAATCTTGTGGCTCGAAGGCAACAACTTGCTTGATAGGATAACTATCAAACTACGTTTTTTCCTTGAAAAACGTGCGATTCCCTTGATTTTTTAAACAGGCATTTTTCATTGCAAATACAAAAGGCAGGCACGCCCTAAATAAAAACCGATAATTTTCAATAAGTTATCGGTTTTTTTTAAAATTTTTTGAAAAAATTATTTGACAAGGCACAGGCTCTTTTATATAATACGCCCACCTTAACAAAGGGGCTATAGCTCAGTTGGTAGAGCACTTGCATGGCATGCAAGGGGTCAGCGGTTCGACTCCGCTTAGCTCCACCACTTTTTAATTTTATATTAAAAAGTCAAAAACACAAGCACCTAGGCACGCTCTTTGAGCAATCTTGTGTTGGTTCGTTAAGTTTTACGCTCCATTCGTCTAGAGGCCTAGGACACCGCCCTTTCACGGCGGTAACAGGGGTTCGAATCCCCTATGGAGTGCCAAATTCTAAATCCCCAAGTTACGGCTTGGGGATTTGTTGTTATGTCGGTAGGTTTTTCGCTTTATGGCAAATTTCACCACACATTTGACCGTTGCTGCCATTGCCAGTACTGCCCTTGCCACGTTTGGCTTTGTGGGTGGGTTATTTGGCTTTGGCACGGCGGTTTTTTGTTTGGCGATAGGGGTTATTGGTGGGCTGTTGCCTGACATTGACCTTGAAACGTCCATTCCTGCCAAGCGGTTTTTTACGCTCATGTCGTTATTTATCGCCACGCTCACCGCCATTTTATACACCGCCTATCAGACCACAGGCACACAGCTGGTGGAGCAGGCACTCATGGTGTGGGGTGGGGCGTTTATGGTCGTGCGTTATGGCGTGATAGGGCTGTTTAGTCATCTCACCGTTCATCGGGGTATGGTGCATTCGGTGCCATACATGGCGATGTGTGGACTGTTTGCGGTCTATGGGGCGTTTTATGGCTTTGGCATGACTGCCAAAGTAAGCTGGCTATTTGGGGGATTTTTGTTCATCGGGGCGATGGTGCATTTGGTGCTAGATGAGATATACAGCGTCAATGTGTTGGGGCTAAAACTCAAAAAATCATCAGGCACGGCATTCAAATTCTTTGAACGTAAAAAATCCCTGCGATATGTCATGCTCTACATCATCGTGTTCGCTTTATTTTTATACGCCCCTGATTATCAGCCTGCCCTAAATGGCATTCATGCATTGGTACAAACATTTGCCACTCGCACCATTTGACACGCCTTTATTAATTTTACCAATCATTGTCATTACACCCCGCTCATGTCCGCCATGATGACAAACCTGTCATCAGATGATAAAATGCGTGATATCTAGACAGATGAGTTTAACATGAATAATAACACCGACATTAACTATTATCCTGCACGCACCCTTGCCACGCCCATCACTGCCACTGGCATAGGGCTACACAGCGGCAAGGAAGTCACGCTCACCTTGCGAGATGCCCCCATCGGCACAGGCATTGTGTTCGTACGCACCGACCTTGATAACGCCCACATTCCCATGAGTGCCACGCTCGTCCAAGACACGATGATGTCATCCAACTTAGTGGCGGGCGATGCACGAGTTGGCACGGTAGAGCATTTGCTCTCGGCGGTGTCAGCGTGCGGTTTGGATAACTTATATATAGAAGTCAATGCCCCTGAGATTCCGATTATGGACGGCTCGGCAGCACCGTTTTTGTTTTTGATTGACGAAGCAGGCGTGGCAGAACAGCCCGCTCCCAAAGCCTTTTTAAAAATCAAAAAAACCGTGCGTGTGAGCGATGAAGACAAATGGGCGGAGCTTACCCCTTATGATGATGGTTTTTTGATGCATTTTGAGATTGATTTTAATCATGCCGCCATCAAAGCGACCGAACAGACCACGTCGCTTGATTTTAATACCGCCAATTTCGCCCGTGAAGTGGGGCAGGCTCGCACGTTCGGCTTTTTAAAAGACTTAGAAATGCTCAAAAAGCACAATCTTGCCTTAGGCGGTAGTATGGATAATGCCGTGGTGCTTGATGAGACATCGGTGGTCAATGGCGAGCTACGCTATCCTAACGAATTTGTCCGCCATAAAATGCTAGATGCGGTGGGCGATTTGTTCGTCATCGGGCATAACATCATCGGCAAATTTAACGCTTACAAATCAGGTCATGCCCTAAATAACGCACTCATCCGAGCGGTATTGGCAGATGACAGTGCCTATGAAATTGTAACAAATTATGACAAAAACAGCTGTCCGATTGCCTTTATTCCGCCCAAAAATCCCCTAAAAAATGAAGGATTTTAAGGCAAAAAATTTGGACGATTTAAATTTCGGTAAACTGACTGAAAAAGTAGCGTAATAAAGCTAAAAATTAATCAAAATGGCGTGTAACAAAGTAAAAGCGAGCTGACAGTAGCTCGCTTTTGTGTTTGTGGGGGTTTTGGGGGATTTGTGCAGGGCTTTTATGAGAGTTTTATGGAAATTTTGTGAAAATGGGCGGATTTCTTTACATAAGATTACAAAAAGACCGTAAAAGTCCCAAATTTAAGAACAATTATCATTCTTTGGTGGTGGCGGTTTGAATGAGCTTGATAAAGGACGCCTGTAAACTTGGATTTTTGATGACAAGCTTAGCAGTTTGTGTTATAGTTCGCACCGTGTTTTCGCTTAATGGTTTTTCTAAGGTGGTTTGGGCGGTGTTTTGACCGCTGACACGCTGATGAATTTTGTGATTGACAATGACCCCCATTTTTGAAAACTGACCAAATGCTGGATGTTCATGCAGTGCCGACAGACATTCTTGATGTAGATAACGTACATGATTGGCGGATGTGATGGTTGGTAGTGCTAAGGTGATTTTATCATCATGAGCATACGCCACTTGTACCTGATTGCTAAGCTCGCCCAACACACCTGACAGCAGGGGAGCGGACAGATGGGTCAAGTGAGTAAAGTAGGCAAGTCGTCTGCTTAGGTCTTTGGGAAGTTTCGCCCCTGCCGCCGCTTGTTTTTCGGTGCGATTGGCAAGGTGGTTTGGAAAATGGGTTTTTAGATATAAGTCATCACTCATCATAATACCTTTTAAAAACTGACGGACATGGTGTCCAAGAGCTAAGTTTATCACGCCACCCGCTCAATGCCAATGTTTTATTGAGCCAAAAAGTACGTTCGGATGCGTATGGCATAAACCCAAGCTTTAACAAAACTAACTCATCTGACATCACTCATGTAAACAGGGGACGACCAACCCACAGACAAACGCTGTGTCGTCGTGCATGATGGATGCGAGGCAATCTTATGAAAAAACTCTTTTGGTTAATGTCGGCAATTACCTTTACGACAGTCAGTGCAAATGCAGAAAGTGGCAGAATCACCATCTCATCTGCCAGTGGTGAGCGTCAAGTAAATATCATCGCACCGCCCATGCCCACGCAAACGCTAAGCAATGCTGAGCTTGACAATGCCATCAATGAGCTAATGGGGGAGTCACAAGGTAATTCTCGTCTGACCCAAGGGTTTAGTACCAACACTCAAACACTCACTAACTTTTCAACAAGCAATAATACAGGCAGTACAGTCGCCGCTCTAAATGGTTCTGCCCCTGCCACAGCCGCCCGTCTGGCTGCCCGTGCCGCTCACGGTAAGAGCGTGGGTCGCTGTGCCATGTATGTGCGTAAGGCACTACAATCGGCTGGTTATAGCTTCACGCCACAGCCATCTGCTTATCAGTATGCCAATGGCACACTTGCCAGTGCAGGTTTCACCCGTATCAATAATGACAACTATGTACCACAGATTGGTGACGTGGCGGTCTTTAACCGTACCAGCAGAAACCCACACGGTCATATCCAAATCTATGATGGCAGTCAGTGGGTATCAGATTTTCGTCAGCCTAATTTTAGCCCCTATCGCAACCACAACGGATACAGCGTATGGCGTGACACTCGTTACCTAGATGCCACGGCAAATACAGGTACAATGCTTGCGATGAACGAGCAGTAATATGATAAAAAAGAGCGATGGAGTCGCTCTTTTTTGTTGGGCGTTTGTTAAGGGCGTATTTGGTACGCCCTTGGCTATAAAGTATGATGCCACGCCACAAGCTCATCCACATCCCTTTTGATGCCGTCTTTTAACTGTGCCAAACTCTCATAATGACGCTCGCCATGTAGGTATTTTTTAAACATCACGCTCAACGTCATGCCATACAAATCGCCTGTAAACTCTGGTAAATGCACTTCTAGGCGGTAATCCGTGCCGTTTACGCTGGGGCGTTTGCCGACATTGACCGCCCCAAACAGACTGTTGGCGGTTTGCCCCTTGATACCACCCCCTAAGGCATGTAAATCAACCGCCCGACCGTCCCTATGTGCCAAAATATCTGCCCCAAAAATCCCCTGTACGGCAGGTTTTAGTCTATCTAATGCCACATTGGCGGTGGGAAAATCAAGCGTCCGCCCGATTTTGTCGCCATGCACTACTTGCCCTGTCATCGCATAGTCTCGCCCAAGCATGATTTTGGCGGTGTCCAAATCGCCCTGTGCCAATGCACCACGCACCGCCGTGGAGCTAATCCGCTCATCATCATGGGCAACGGTGGCAAGGCTGTCCACACTAAATCCTAGCCCCTGCAAAAATGCCTTATCCCCTGTGCGGTCATGCCCAAAACGAAAATCATCGCCCAGTACCAAATGCTCTGCCCCCAAAGCGGTCAAAAGCGTGGCAAAGGCATGGGCGGATAGGTGGCGAAAATCGTCATTAAAATTTGCCTTGATGACAAAATCCACGCCATGACCGTCTAGCAAGGCGACTTTTTCGGCAAAGTTCGTCAAGCGAGCAGGGGGATTGTGTGGGCTAAAAAATTCCCTAGGCTGTGGTTCAAACATCATGACGGCAGTGGCAAGTGATTGCTTGGTGGCGTCTTTGATTAGGGTGTTGAGCATGGCTTGATGCCCCAAATGCACCCCGTCAAAGTTGCCAATGGTCAAGGCGTGTGGGGGCAAGGCGGTGGGGGCGTGTGGGTCTAAGTTGATGATTTGCATGAAAATGGAAAATGGACGGACAAAGGGCATATTATAGGCGAAATTCATCATTTTTTCATAAAAAATTGCCATAAAATTTGTTATGATGACCGCTTTGTGTGTTGTGATGATTAACGATGATAAAATTCTCTGTCAAATGGCTGTGGTTTGCCATACTGGTGTGGTTTGGGCTGTCCTGTTATGGGCTGTTTTTGCGTGTGCCGAGCGGTCAAGTGCCAAGCGTTAGCCATTTAGATAAAGTGGCTCATTTTGCGATGTTTTTTGGGCAGTTTTATCTACTATCACTGTTATTTAACATCAACACCAAAACCAAAGCACTCTGCCTGTGGGCTGTGGCTCTGGGCTGGGCGGTGGCAAGCGAGCTGATACAGGGTTATTTTACCACACGCAACATGGACGTATGGGATGGCGTGGCGGATATGGTGGGGGCGAGTTTGGCGGTGGGGTTGGGGTATTTACAGCAAAGACAGTGCTGATGAGCTTGGGGTTGTGATAAAATGGGGGTTGCCCCTACGAGACTGATGATATGAAAATTCGTGATTTTGTATTCTTATTTTTAATATGCTGTGCTATATGGGTTATACCCTACTGTGTTTGGCATGGTCGTGGACTGCCACCTGAAAAAGATTTGCATTATGTAACAGGTAAGGTTAGGCTGGTTACTGTTGCTAAAGATGGCAAAAATAGAGACATTAAACACATGAGTATTGTCAATCCCCAAACCAAAGAAAAACTGATGATTGCTTGTGGCAACATAGTTATTCCTAAAAAAGACATGTTTAGCAATTGTTTCTTAACAGATGATCATCTAAGCCAAACACTTACCATTGGTTATTATTACCAACCCTCAGTACTTGGTATTACCAATGAAGTCCCCCAAATGGCAACCATTCATATCAATAAACCTAATGGTGAGATGATAGCTGTTGATAGCTATGCCTCTACAAAAGATAAAATAGTATCCGCCAATCGGTTTTTTTGATTTTAGGTCTGGCTACTATAATTTTATTAATATGGTCTCATATGAGAGATGTTAAAAAAGAGCTAAAAAGAAGGAGCAAGAAAATGATGGCAAACTTGACTAGGGTGTGCCTACCTTTTGTATTTGTTATGAAAAATGCCTGTTCAAAAAAGCAGGGGAATCGCCCGTTTTTCAAGGAAAAATGCAGTATGGCAGGGTGCGTAATACGCACCTTCTAAGTGGATAAGTGGAAAATCTTATTGGTGTGTAATACGCACCTTACTGTCATTGGTGTATTTTGACGTTAAATGACTATAATTGAAAATGCCAAATTGATAGTAAGGTGGTTTATTTAAAATTAAGCAAGGGTAGTCATTAAAGATGTGAACATCTGTTTTACACCGCCAAAGCCTATCCCAATAATAATGACCAAAGGTAAGATACTTGCCAGTATCATATCAAGCATGGTTGGCGGAGCGGACGGCTCGCCAAATTCATTTACATCATCATCGCCTTTGGCAAGCAGTAAGTACAAAAACAGCACCATATTCACATAAGGAACAAAGTACAAAATCGCCCAAAGTCTTGACCGCCCCAAATCCGTGAGTCGTCTTATCATGGGGACAAGCACAAGATACAGCATAAAAGGCATACCTACCAACAAAATAATCATGACAGGTAAATGAAGGGCGGTAACGCATACAAGCAATAACCACAAAACCACAAAGGCAATCATGAGCCAAATGCCGTTATGTGCCAAAAACTTCACTCGCCCAATGCGTCCTGTGGGTTTGTAAAAAGGCGTGGTGTCGTATTCAAAATACTCATCGCCATCAAGCTCGGCTTGTGGTGTGGCGTAGGGGTTGTGATGGGTCATGGTGTGATTGGACTTTGGAATATGGCGGTATCATAACATGATTTTTGTCAAATGGTGTGGTTTATTTGAGTATGTAGCACGGCTAAATATGTATCATAAAATCCTTAAAATAAGATATCAATAATGCTCATGCCACACCGCCAAAATCACCCACTCACGCCCGATGATAGGGGTGGTTATTGGTGATACTCATCGCCCGATAGAGTTGTTCTATCAGCACCACTCGCACCAAAGGGTGGGGCAGAGTCAAATCCGACAACGACCATTTAAAATCTGCCTGCGTTAGCACGTCCGCCGACACCCCGTCCGCCCCGCCGATGACCAGAGCGATGTCGGTGCCGTCCGTCATGGCAGTCTGCAAGCGGTCGGCAAGGTGTTCGGTAGAGAGCATTTTGCCTTTGACTTCTAGCACCCAGAGTCTTTCTTTGGGTAGGCGAGCGGACAAAATGGCTTGTCCTTCTTGGATTTTGTATTTTTCTATCTCGGCAGGCGATGGGTTTTTGGTACGTTTGGCGGGGGGTATCTCCACAATCTCAGTACTCATCATCGGCTGTATGCGTTTGGCGTATTCGTCCACGCCTGTCTGTACCCATGCAGGCATTTTGTGTCCGACACTTAGGATTCTTAATTTCATGGCGATTCATCAAAAGCAAAAGGTGTATTATAAATAAAAACCACAAATATTGGCAGAGTTTTATAAAATTTGTTATGCTAGCCCATTTTGAGTGAGTACGCCATGAGAACTCTTGGAGACCATTATGAACAGCTCGCCCAAGCGTTTTTGATACAGCAGGGGCTGAGTATCATCACGACCAACTACACCGCACATCGCACAGGCGAGATTGACATCATCGCTTATCATGATGAGCCACGACAGGCAGGTGGGGTGTGTCCGACGCTCGTGTTTGTAGAAGTTAAAATGCGTAAGATAAGCCCCAATGCTCGCTACGGGCAGGCGGTAGAGACGGTAACTCGTGCCAAGCAAAACAAAATCATCAAGACGGCGGAGCATTTTTTGGTATATGGCGATGAATTTTTAGACAAGCTTGGGCTCACCACCAGTCAAAAGCAAGCCTTGGCGTACCGATTTGATGTGATTGCCTTTGATGTGCCACCAACAGGGCAAGCAGGGCAAAAAAATGATGAAAATCAGACAAAAACCCATTGGCTAAGAAACGCCTTTTTGGTAGAATGAGAGCCAAACCGATTATTAGGAAACACCCATGTCGTCTTTACCATCCATCAAAGTGCTTGTGGGCGTGATTGCCGCCGCCATGCTCATGACTGCCTGTGCCACTCAAAACGCCAATACCAGCACCAATGCCAACACGGGTTACTATGGCGTGCCTGCCATGTACCGCACCATCCCCGAGCGTATCAGCGATGAAGCCATCGAACGCACCAGTTATAAGAATCTGACCAATATTAGGGGTGTGGGTGAGAATAATGTACGCATTGCCATTGACAGTTTTCGCCGTGAAGTACTGCTGACAGGTGAAGTGCCAAGCGAGCAGGTCAAAACGGACGTGGCGAATATGGTGGCGTCGATTAATGATGTCAAACAAGTGTATGACAATCTGACCGTGACCATTACGCCTAAGGCTCAAAGTCACACCCTGCATGAAAACTACCTAAAATCAAAAATCATCGCCAAAATCGTGAGTGCAGGCGGTATCAGGTCGTCGCAGTACAAACTGGTGGTGCGAGATAACATGGCATACCTACTGGGATTTTTGACCGCCCAACAAGAGCAGACCATCATTAACATCATCGCATCGGTGCAGGGCATGGAAGGGGTGCGAATGCTGGGCACTCGCATCGATGGCGATACATCACAGCTGGCTTTGACAGGGGATACGCTCGCCATCGAAGATGACCCGAATGCAGGGGGCATGGTGTATGGTGGCAACACTGCGGTCAACACAGTAAACACGCCTGTCTATCCTACTCCCAACAGTCCCATGGCGACCACAAGCTATCCACAAAGCATGTATCCTAACGCCCCAACCACACAAATGCCATCGAGCCCATCTCAGCCAAATGCAGGGGTGCAGACACCAGCAGGCACCAACCGCCCCAACGTTCCTGTGATAACGATGGAAGGCAATCCAACATCAAGCTATGTGAATTTGTACAATAACACCAGCAGTCCTTAGTTGATAAGGTTTTATGTTTTGGGTGTGCATGCTTTGTGATTCGTGCATGGCAATGAAAATGGGGTATTTTATTGCTATAAAATTTCCAAAATGTAAACTGTATTAATCAAGGGTGGGCATGCTCTATGTTAAAAGCAGGAAATTTGGTATAATGACCTGCTTTTTTAAGGGCGTACCTACCATTGATAACATTTTCATCTTGTTTTATAAATAATGTTATCAATGTTCAACACGTCCTAATATCAACTGCGGACTTTTCCTTGAAAAACGTGCGATTTCCCTGCTTTTTTAAATAGGCATTTTTCATTGTAAATACCAAAGGCAGGCACGCCCTAGTGACATGATTTGATGGTAATAACATTACCCAAAATATAGAGACTTTTTATGAATGCAGATGACCTAATTGCTTTATTACGCCCCCATTTTGCCGATGCCGAGATTCAAGCGGTCAATCAAGGCAATAAATTTGAAGTGCTTATCGTGGATGATAGCTTTGATGGCAAACGCTTGGTGCAACGCCAACAAGCGGTATATGCCATTGTCAATCCGCACATCCAAAGCGGTGCCATGCATGCCTTGACCATTCACGCCTTGACACCTGCCGAATACCAAGCTCGTCAATCCTAACCGCCAAAAATGACAAATACGCCATGGGGCATTTGTCATTTTATTTTTAATAAATATTGAATTGATAGAGACCATCATGGATAAATTCAAAATCATCGGTAAAAGTCGTATCGCAGGGGAAGTTGTTATTTCTGGCTCAAAAAACGCCGCCTTGCCATTGCTCGCCGCCATGTTACTGCCCAGCGATGAGACGGTGCTACACAACGTCCCTACCCTAAAAGACACTGATACGCTCATCAAGCTCATCGCTGGCATGGGTGTAAATATCAAAAAAGAAGGCAACACCGTCATCGCAGACGCTCGCCACGTCGCCAACTATTATGCTCCATATGAGCTCGTGCGTACCATGCGTGCGTCTATCTTGGTATTGGGGGCGTTGCTAGGGCGGTTTGGCGAAGCCGAAGTCTCTCTACCGGGGGGCTGTTCCATCGGTTCACGTCCTGTGGATCAGCACCTAAAAGCCTTTGAAGCCATGGGGGCGACCATCTTGGTAGAAAATGGCTATGTCAAAGCCAAAGCCCCTGCTGGTGGACGTTTGATGGGCTGTGATTTTGCCTTTGATATGGTAACGGTCGGTGGCACCGAAAACGTCATCATGGCAGCGTCTTTGGCTCGTGGCACAACTCGCCTTGAAAACTGTGCCTGTGAGCCAGAAGTGGTGGATTTGGCAAATATGCTTGTCGCCATGGGGGCAAAGATTGATGGCATTGGCACGCCAACCATGATTATCGAAGGCGTGGAGAGTTTGCACGGCTGTGAATATAGCGTGATTGCTGACCGCATTGAGACGGGTTCGTATCTGGCTGGGGCATTGATGAGTGAAGGCGATGTCTTGACCACCAACACATCGGCTGAACTCTTGCACCCTGTCTTAAAGAAATTTGAAGCCATGGGAGCGACCATTAGCACAGGTGATGACTGGATTCGTGCCGTGATGAAAGGCAGGCCCAAGGCGGTGGATATTCGCACCCAAGTCCACCCTGGTTTTCCGACTGATATGCAGGCACAGCTCATGGCGGTGTGCTGTTTGGCGGACGGCACCAGCACTATTATTGAAAACATCTTTGAAAACCGCTTTATGCACGTCCCTGAGCTAAACCGCATGGGGGCAAATATCCGCATTGACGGGCATACCGCCATTGTAACAGGCGTGGAGAGCTTTATGCCTGCTCCTGTCATGGCAACCGATTTGCGTGCGTCCATGTCGCTTGTCATGGCGGCGGCGTGTGCAGATGGCGAGAGCATCATAGACCGCATTTATCACATTGATCGGGGTTATGATAATGTGGAGAGTAAACTTAAATCGCTTGGGGTAAATATTGAGCGGATTAAGGGCTAAAACTGTCATTGCTGATAACTTCATTCTCAACTTAAAATAGTAACTTGTTGATTTTTCAATAATTATTTTTTGGTTGTAGGGGCGAACTGCAATTCGCCCTTGATAAATCAATCGCTTATACAAAGTTGAGAATGAGATAATAATAAAACAAAAGGGCGGTCTTGATGACTGCCCTTTATTTGTGCTTGTCAGCTAAGTAAGCACTGATTGGGATAAATGCGAAATAATTTGTGCTTTGCCCTTTTCTTTTTTGACAACATTCCACAGCCTATCCGCTTCATCATAGCCTTTGGTGAGCATGCCAAGCCATTGTTTGTAACGCCCAATCAGTCCGCTTTGGTTGTCGGTGGTGTCATTCAAAAAAGCGATTTGGTGGGGGACTAAGTCCGCCCATGTCAAGGTTTTGTCCGTGTTTTCAATACTTGCCACAAGGTCTGGGCGAGTTACCGCCCCACGCCCAAGCATCAAGTGCGGTGTGTTTGCCTGACTGATGCAGTCGTGGGCATGAGTAGCGTTCCAAATCTCGCCATTGGCAATGATGGGCAAGCCAAGCTCGGTAAAGGGGGCGATTTTGTCCCAATAAGCAGGGGGGCTTGTAGCCTTGCACTTTGGTGCGTGCGTGAATGGTCAGCCAGCTTGCGTTGGCGGACTTGACCGCCTGCCCGATGTCGTGCATTTTATCCATGTCAGTATAGCCTAGGCGGATTTTTGCCGATACGGGGATATGGGCAGGTGCAGCTCCACGCACGGCAGAGATGATGGCGTGCAATGTATCAGGTTCATCAAGCAGTACCGAACCGCCTTTGTGGTTATTGACTGTTTTGGCAGGACAGCCGAAGTTTAGGTCAATCGCACACGCCCCAAGTGACACCGCCGTAACGGCACTTTGGCTCATGGTCTCAGGATTGTTGCCAAGTAGCTGAACATGAATGGGCGTACCACTTGTCGTCTTGCCGTTTGTGTGTAGCTCTGGCACATATTTATAAAACACATGGGCGGGCAGGGGATAATGGGTGACACGGATAAATTCGCTCACCGACCAATCATAAGGGCGACCCAAATCGTGAGCAATCTGTGTCAAAATCTGTCTCATGAGTGGGTCGGTCAAGCCTTCCATTGGGGCAAGCAAACGGACGGGCTGGGCGAATAAATGGGCAAAGGCACTCATGTTGGTAGTTTAAACCCATTGGCAAGGCTAATCGCCTTTTGTTCATCGCCTTTGATGAGTAACTCCAAGGCATTCATGCCACACTCTATCGCTCTATCTATATTGACACGGTCATCGGACATGGGTTTTGACAGCACCCAACCACTGACCATGGATGAGTGAGCAGGTCTGCCGATACCCACACGCAGTCGCCAAAAGTCCGCTCCGATGTGGGGGACGATGTCCTTTAAGCCGTTATGCCCACCATGTCCGCCCCCCTTTTTTAGGCGTAGGCTCCCTGCCGAGATGTCAAGCTCATCATGAGCGATGAGTATCTCATGGGGGGCGATGTTATAGAATTTGGCAAAGGGGGCGACCGCCATTCCTGAGCGGTTCATGAAGGTGTCAGGGGTCAGCAGGCGGACATCTTGTCCGTATATCGTGCCACGCCCGACACTGCCATGGAATTTTTTGTCATGAGTGAGCGTGATGCCAAATTTGTCGCACAAAGCGTCCGCAAACCAAAAGCCTGCATTATGGCGAGTGTCTTTGTATTCTGCACCGACATTGCCCAAACCGACGATGAGTTTTATCATGATTGCCCCATAGATGATGAAATAAACAAAAAGCCAATAGATGACCCATTGGCTTTTGTTGAGATTGATGACTTATTCAGTGTCTGTGCTCTCTTCGCTTGTGCTCTCTTCACTGTCAGCAGAAACAGTCGGTGCTTGTACGCTAACCACGACACGGTCGGTGGCGTTGCTGTCAAGCTCAACGATGGTAATGCCATCGGCAAGTTTGATGTCAGAGAAACGTAGTAGGTCACCGATTTCTAGGTCGGTCACGTCCACTTCGATGGCTTCTGGCAGTTGGCGTGGCAAGCAGTTGATGTGTAGCTCGGTTACGTTGGTTTGTAGGATACCACCAGATTTTACGCCCTTAGCGGTGCCAGTGAAGTGTACAGGCACAGTAAAGTGCATGGTTTGACCACGAACAACACGTTGGAAGTCCACATGTAGTGGCGTGCCTTTTGAAGGATGGCGTTGTAAGGCTTTAATGATAACTTCTTCGTTTTCGCTGCCATCTAGTGCCAGTGTGGTTACGCTTGAAAAGAAGCTCTCATCTTGGATGGCTTTTACTAATTCATTTAGCTTGACGCTTACAGACAGTGGCTTGGCATCACCGCCATATACGATGGCAGGGATTAGGTTGGCTTTACGCAGGCGGCGGCTCGAACCTTTGCCCTGCTCATCGGTAGCACGTGCTACCGTAGTTAGAGTATAGCTCATAAGGATTTCCTATATTAAAAGGCTACAAAAATGATGATTTTCGACCAATCATCATACAAAAAAGTGCAAAAGAATTTGCAAAATAGCGAACTATTATAAGCCAGTTTGGGCGATATGACAAGGGTTTTTTGCAAATCAGCCAATGGATTTGTTAGATGTGTGATAATGTGATAAAAAATAACAAGTGTTTTTATAAAGTATCCCCATTTGCAAATGAATTTAATTTTGTTATAATCACTTGTTACTTTTTGTTAAACTTGTTAAATAATGTAAGGAGTGTGTCATGGATGCTGTGACAACAGGTGGGGCAGGCGTATGGATTTCGCTGTCGATTTATTTTTTGGGCATGATTGCCATCGGTGTGTACGCCTACTTTAAACAAAAAAAAGACGTTGAAGGCTACATGCTGGGTGGGCGTAACTTATCGCCTGCGGTAACGGCACTCTCGGCGGGGGCGTCCGATATGTCGGGCTGGCTACTGCTGGGGTTGCCTGGTTATATGTATGCATCAGGCATTGTAAGCTTATGGATAGCAGGGGGGCTGACGGTCGGGGCATTTGCCAACTATCTGCTTGTTGCTCCACGTCTGCGTGTGTATACCGAGGTGGCAGGTAATGCCATTACTTTGCCTGACTTTTTTGCCAATCGCTTTGATGACAAAACGCACCTACTCCGCATGGTCTCTGCCATCGTGGTGATTATATTCTTTACGGTCTATACGGCGGCAAGTCTGGTCGGTGGTGGCAAGCTTTTTGAAAGCTCGCTCGGGCTTGATTATAGTTTGGGTCTGTGGGTGACGGCAGGCGTGGTCGTGGCGTATACGCTCTTTGGCGGATTTTTGGCGGTGTCCTTGACTGACTTCGTCCAAGGGGTGATCATGCTCATCGCCATGCTACTGGTGCCGTTTGTCGCCTTTAATGAAATCGGTGGTGTCAGTGCTGGCATGGACGTGGCACGTTCTGTGAATCCTGAGCTGTTTAACATCATGAATGGCGTGAGTGTCATGGGAGCGATATCGCTGGCAGCGTGGGGTCTGGGCTATTTTGGGCAGCCACACATCATCGTGCGGTTTATGGCGATTCGCTCGGTCAAGGACGTGCCGGTGGCGTGTGGTATTGGTATGGGCTGGATGATATTGAGCTTGATTGGAGCATTACTCGTTGGTGTGTCGGGTGTGGCATATATCCATAACAAGGGCATGAGCCTAGATGACCCTGAGACGATTTTCTTGGTGTTCTCACAGCTTTTGTTCCATCCGCTCATCGGTGGCTTTTTGCTGGCAGCGATATTGGCAGCAATTATGAGTACCATTTCTAGTCAGCTACTGGTGGTGTCAAGTTCGCTCACCCGTGACGTGTACAAGCTGTTTTTGGACAAAGAAGCATCCGAATCCCGCCAAATCATGGTCGGACGTATCTCGGTGGTGCTGGTGGCGATGCTTGGGATTATGCTGGCGGGGGACAAAGACAACTCGGTGTTAAAGATGGTGTCGCACGCGTGGGCAGGCTTTGGGGCGGCGTTTGGTCCTTTGGTGCTGCTCTCGCTCGTGTGGAGGCGCATGAACTACCAAGGGGCGTTGGCAGGCATGATTGTCGGGGCATTGACTGTCATTATTTGGGTGTATGGGGGCATTACGATTGGCGGACAGCCTGCCAATGACGCCATTTATTCCATCATGCCCGGTTTTGTGCTCAGTGCCATCACGACTGTGGCTGTCTCACTTTTGACCCCGCCACCCAATGCCAAGATTATGGGCGAGTTTGATGAGATGGAACGCCAGTTAAAGGCGTAAAATAAAAACGCCCTAATATCCTGTTAAGATGTCTTGTGGCATGGTTTGCCCAAAATCCAAAAGTTTATCAGCTTTTGGATTTTGGGTGATTTTTTTTGGAAAAATGTCAGGTGAACTTATCAAGATTCGCCCTTGGGTAATGATAAGTTGTTGACACAAAAACATCTTTTATTTCTAGGGCGTGCCTGCCTTTTGTATTTGCAATGAAAATCACGAAAAATCGCACGTTTTTCAAGGAAAAAGTGAAGTTTGATAGTCGTTCTATCAAACGAGCTTTTGACTTCGAGCCACAAGATTTAGCCATTTTTCATGCAAAAACGATTAGTTTATTTATAAAATATTCCTATATTGTAAATAGTGTTATAAAGGGCAGGCACGCCCTAAAATCTTTTTAAAGCACAAACATACCATCAAGGGTAGATATGCCCTAAACAACAAAAGCCATCCTGTGTGATGTGGCGTTAAAAAATGTTACAATATTTTTATAAAAATTTTTAAAAAAAATGATTATACTAAAAGTATTTTCCAAAAAACAAATAGGGCGTGCCTACCTTTTGTATTTGCAATGAAAAATGCCTATCTAAAAAAGCAGGGGAAGCGCCCGTTTTTCAAGGAAAAACAAAGGCTATGAGTTTTCTATCAGACAAGTTTTTGTTATGAAAAACAATCCGACCGCTTAACTGGGTAAGCTCTAAGATTTTTACTTAACTTTTTAAATTAAGTAGTCGGATGTCATTTTTTATGCAAAAACGATTAGGTTTTTCTAAAAATTTTTAAATTGTAAATAGTGTTATAAAAGGCAGGCACGCCCTAGCCAATCACAAACAACCATAAAAGGTATTCTATGCCCCAAAGACCTTATGATAAACCAGTCAGTCGTGAACAAAAGGTTCGCACGTCATCAGGGCTTATTAGCCTGCTTTGGATGTTCGTGGGGGCGGTGATTGCTGTCATGATAGGACTTTTCTTGTACCTATCACCTTTGTTTGATGGCTTTAAGACCGATGTGGAAGTCAATCCACCTGTCAAGGTTGAGCCGTTGCCCCAAACAGATGAGTCTAATGATTTTGAGTTTTATGAAGTCTTGCCGACCCGTGAATTTCAAACAGGGGAGAGTATGACGGGCACTAAGAGCGTGGAGCCAAGCGACGACCAAGCGACGACCAAGCCTGATGCGGTGGTCACGTCTGAGCAAAACGATGCGACCAGACCCAGACAAGATGGCGTGCCGTCAGGGCAGGCAGATGCTGTGGTCATTACCGAAGAAGAGCTGACCTATGATGGGGCAGATGACGATAGGGCAAACGGTGCAGGGGGCAATATCAATATCACGGCAGTCAATAACAGCTATATCTTGCAGATTCGTAGTTATGACAGCCCTGATGAAGCTGACCGCATGCGAGCCGAAGTCATGATGTCGGGTGTCGATGCTCGGGTCATCAAGCGTGTGGATGACGGCATGGAGCTGTATCAGGTCATCTCCAACACGATGAATTCCAAGGAAAAAGCACTCTCTGCCAGCAGAAGATTAAGTAGTAATGGCATAGATTCGCTCGTGGTGGAACAAAGGCATTAGGGTCTGGATATAAAAATACCGCTTGGCAATGACAGGCGGTATTTTTTGTGGTTGTTATTGCTCAGTCTTGGCAGTGGTATCAGCTTGGGGAGCTTCGGCGGTCGCCACAGGTTCTGCTGGCTCGGCACTTGATGGCTCTGCTTCGGATAGGGTAGGCTCTGCCGTGGTCGGGGCGACCGCTCCATCTGTCGCTCCGCCAACACCACCCATCGTAGGCTGTCCGTGGTCGTCAAATCTCACTTCTTCGGCTTTTGGGGCATTGGCGATGGCATTGGCTTCGGCTTCTTCTAGTTTGTCCACGGCTTTTGGGTTGTTATGACCCCCGCAGGCACTAAGTAATAGGCTGGTGCTGATGATGGCGGTAAATAATTTGGCTTTCATGAGAACTCCTAACGGATGACTATTCAAATAACGCTATTATGCCACAAATGGTAGGGAATTGACAATTTATAATCTTGCACTCTGCCATTTGTGGTTCGGCTTTATTATTCCAAGCTTTCTAGGCGGATACGCACCACAGGCTCGGTGACCGCCCCAAGGGCTTCTATCTCTTTGATGGCTTTGTTCATCTGTGATTCAAGTACAGGCAAGGTCAAGATGATGACAGGCACAAGCCCTGATTTGTGGGCGTCACGTTGCATGATGGCGTCAATATTAATGCCGTTTTCACTCAAAATACGAGTGGTGTCAGCCAGTACGCCCAGCTCATCTTTGACCGTCAAGCGCAGATAGTAGCCACAGGTCATCTCGTCGCTAGATAGGATGCGAGTGTCGGACAGTTCTTCGGGGACGAACGCCAGATGTGGTACGTCGCTTGGGGTGTTGGCATTGATGACATAAATCAAGTCCATGACATCCGCCATGACTGCCGATGCTGTTGCCCCTGCTCCTGCACCATCGCCATAATACAACGACTGCCCCAGCGGGTGAGCATCTACCATGACGGCATTTTTTACGCCATTGACATTGGCAAGTAGGGTGCTGTTGGGGATGAGCGTGGGATGGACACGTAGCTCAAAGCCGTGTTCACGACGAAACGCAAAGCCGAGATGCTTGATGGTGTAGCCAAGCTCTTTGGCGTAGACCACGTCTTGCAAGTTAATTTTGGTGATGCCTTCACAGTACACTTTGTTAAACTGCAAAGGAATGCCAAAGGCAATCGATGCCAACAAGGACAGCTTGTGGGCGGCGTCAATACCTTCAACATCAAAGGTGGGGTCAGCTTCGGCATAGCCTAGGGCTTGGGCTTCTTTTAATACATCACCAAAACGACGGTTTTTTTGTTGCATTTCGGTTAAGATAAAATTACCTGTACCGTTGATGATGCCCGCTACCCAGTCCACTTTATTGGCGGCTAGGGCTTCACGGATGATTTTGATGATGGGGATGCCACCTGCCACCGCCGCTTCATAACGCACCTGCACACCATGCTCTTCGGCAAGCCCAAAAATCTCATTGCCATGCTCAGCAAGTAAGGCTTTGTTGGCGGTGACGACGTGTTTTTTGTGCTTGATGGCATGAATGATGACATCTTTGGCAACAGTTTTACCGCCAATGACTTCGATGACGATGTCCACATCATCATCGGCAGCGATTGCCATCAAATCATCGCTTTGTTTGATGGCAGGGTCAATGTCATCTCGCTGCCGTCTTGTGCCGACATGAGTGATGCAGATGTCATGACCGCTACGGCGAGACAGCTCAACGGCGTTGTCTTTTAGTAGATTGACCACGCCTGTACCAACTGTGCCCAGACCCAAAACCGCAATGTTAATTTTATCTTTCATGAATGCCCCAACTGGTTATCTATAACAAAAATTGACGGTAAAACCGAACTGCTTAACTTATCATAAGTTCATGGCTTATGCTAGGGGTTTGTAAAAATTTTTATGGGTTTTGTCAAAAATTTTTGTAAAAATTGTAACAGGTGGTGGGATGTGATGGGTGGGGTGATTTATTTTTAAAATTTATAAAAAGGATGGTATTGTTCAACATGCCCTGTTCTTAAATGTGGATGCGTAAGGGCGAACACATGCCCAAAAATCAATATTTTATATAGGGCAAATTGCAATTTGCCCCTACGAATCCATCCAAAATATGGTTAATCAATAGCGGAAAAAGGGCTAAACTCAGCCCTTTTTGTTTGTTATTTATAAATTAACCATCAACGATTATTAATGGCTTGTTTGGCAAGCTCAGCCGATGGTAGATAGCCCCCAAGCTGTTGTCCATTTTCAGCAAAGATGGCAGGCGTGCCTGATACACCTAATCTCTGACCCAGTGCCATGTGTTTGCGTACAGGGTTATCACAGCTTGAAGCGGTGATATTTTTGCCTTTTTTGGCATCGGTTAGAGCGGCTTGACGGTCGCTGCTGCACCATACACGTTCTGTGAGTCCAACCATAGAATCACCACGAGGCCATGCTAAATAACGCACTTCAATGCCAGCGGCGTTGGTTTGGTCAATCTCTTTATGTAGGAGCTGACAATAATGGCAGGTAGGGTCTGAAAACACATAGATGGATGCTTTGGTTTCGCCTTTGGCAGGGAATACAATCATCTCGGATTTGTCCACGGCTTGTAGTTCAGAGACGGCCGCCTTTGACATCATGGCACTGCTGATGTCCACAGGTCCGCCATCGCCCAATTTCATGACCGCACCTTGTATGACATAAGTACCTGTTTTATCAACAAAAAATGGTGAAAAACCATCCAAAGTCGCCCAATACATCTCAGGCATGTCAGTTAAAATGACAGATTGAACCTGAGCGTTTAGACCTGAGTTGTTTAGGTTGTTTTGTAGGGCAAGGGCGACATCGGGCTGATGATTGGGGTCATCATTGTGGGCAGGGGCATTGTTTATTGGCTCGGCATTTGCCCCTTGGGTTTGGTCTGAGGTGGCTGTTGTATTGTCTGTGTTGGTACTGCTGTTTTGGTTGCATCCAACAAGCAGTAAGGCGGTCATGATGAGCGTTAGGGCGATAGATGGGGTTGGGGTGATAGATGGGTGAAGTTTGATGGTCATGATGATAAACGATAATGATAATAAGGAAAAATGGTTCATTATACCAAATTTTGCCATGTTTTACTAGGATGTGCTTGTCTTTTGTATTTATCATGTGCATTTTTCATGAAAATCTTCAAATAAAAAGCAGAATACTCATTATTTTACGCACCATTTTACTCACTTTTGGTTTTTACAAATCCCTAGTGTGGCAGATGATGCGTTGGATGGGATGATTGGGTGCTGATTATCAAAAAATATTCACGTTGTTGTGTTAAAATAGCTCTTTTTCAACACCATATTTATAAATTGGACTAAAACTGGGGCAAACATGGCAGGCAGTTTACTTATACTATTAGATGATATCGCAACGGTGCTAGATGATGTCTCGGTGCTGACCAAAGTCGCCGCCAAAAAAACAGCGGGCGTGTTGGGTGATGATTTGGCATTAAACGCTCAGCAGGTAACGGGCGTGCGTGCTGACCGTGAGCTTGCGGTGGTGTGGGCGGTGGCAAAAGGGTCATTTATCAATAAGTGCATCCTTGTCCCTGCTGCTCTTGGCATGAGTGCGATGGCAGCATGGCTTATTACACCTTTGTTGATGATTGGAGGCTTATTTTTGTGTTATGAAGGTTCTGAAAAAGTCATTCATAAATTTGCCCCCAAACTCTTGCCCCATGAGTCAGATGGTGAGAAAATTCATGAGGCACATCTAAAAGCCAACGCCAATGATGAGGATTTGGTGGCATTGGAGAGAGATAAAGTCAAAGGGGCAATCGCTACTGACTTTATCTTATCAGCAGAGATTGTGGTCATCTCGCTTGGAACAATGACACAGACAACATTTATGTCCAAAGCGTTGGCACTTTCTGCCATTGCTGTTGTGATGACGGTGGGCGTGTACGGACTGGTGGCGGTGATTGTCAAGATGGATGATGTGGGGATGCACTGGGTGGCACAACCTGACCCAATCAAACAAAAAATGGGCAATTGGTTGCTTGGTTTTGCCCCTTTGCTGATGAAATTCTTGTCTGTTGCAGGCACGCTTGCCATGTTTTTGGTTGGTGGCGGCATTTTGGTGCATGGTGTGGACATGCTTCATCATCAAGCCGAGCATTTATCGCATTTATCGGGGGTGTTTGCTGGTCTGACCCAGATGATTTATCATGGCATGGTGGGTTTTATTGCTGGTTGTGTTGCCCTGATGGGGGTGGTGTTATTTAAGAAAATTAAGACATGAACGCTTGTATTTATGGTGGATATTTGTTATAATGGGCAGGTGTTGTAAAAACACCTTGTTCCAATTTGAGCTGATGCCTACGCCAAGACCGTACCAGCTAATTATAACATACAGCCAAATTGATGTCTTAGCTGTCTTGATAATCGGAGTAACCCATGCCTTCTGTAAAGGTCAAAGAAAACGAACCTGTTGACATTGCCATTCGTCGCTTTAAACGTGCTTGTGAAAAAGCAGGCGTTTTGGCTGATGTACGCAAAAAAGAATTCTACGAAAAACCAACCCAAGAGCGTAAGCGTAAAAAAGCCGCTGCGGTCAAGCGTTACAAGAAAAAAGTATGGCGTGAGCAAGCACGTACCGTACGTAAATACTAATCGCATGTAAAAGCCCATTGGTATTGGTATTGGTATTTTGCCACAAAAAGCATTCATCAATGAAACATACCCAAAAGTAAGATTTGGACAGTGTTTCAAAATTGAATGCTTTTTTATCCCCACCGCCGTAAACCTGCGACTTAGGCAGTGGGGATAAGGCGACATGGAAGCCCTAATGTGGTGTCCTTGCGTGTCAGCGACACTCATGTTCAATATACTGTCTAATAATCTCAATCGGTGCACCGCCACAACTGCCTGCAAAATAACTTGGTGACCCCATCTTAACTCTATTTTAGGGCTTGACATAAAATTAGACCAATGTATAATTAAAATAATAAAATCATACCAAAACCTATGAAAACACTCAAACTACGCATATATGACAGTAAAATAAAGCAACTTGAAAAATTAGCAAGTTCGGTGAATTTTGTATGGAATTATGTTAATGAGTTAAGTTATAAATACCTACGCGTACAGGCAAATTCTTATCTGCCTATGATTTAAACGACTACACCAAAGGCAGTGGCGAGCTGTTAGGCTTACATTCCCAAACCATCCAAGCCATTAACGAAACCCACGCCAAAAGCCGAAAACAATTTAAAAAGGTACAATGCGGTACAAACTCTGTAGGTCTTGATTTAGGCTGTAAAGATAGCGTAACAACAAGCAATGGTGATAAACTAATCACCAAATTCACCCAAAAATACGCAAATAAACTAGCCAAAGCCCAAAGAGCCAACAAGAAAAAGCAAGTTAAAACCATACATGCATGCCAAACATGCCAAAATTAAAAATTCACGATTAAATGCCATTCATCAATTTACAAGCAAACTGGTCAAACAAAATGCTTTGATTGTGATTGGTAAATTAAATTCAAAAACATTCACATCAAGCAAACTGGCTAAATCGGTTTACGACGCAAGTTGGTATGAACTTAAACGACAGCTGGATGATAAGTGCAAGCATGCAGGTTGTCTGTATGAAGAAGTGGATGAACATTTTACAACCCAAACCTGTTCGTGTTGTGGTGCCATTACTAACAACAGTCCCAGAGGTAGAGCAGGTTTGGCAATAAGAGAATGGACTTGTGGTGCTTGTAACACCACGCACGACAGAGATGTCAATGCAGCTAAGAACATTCTCCGTATCGGACGTGATACGCTCGCTGGAGGAAGCCCCTCCCTTAGGGAGGGGAGTACGTCACGTTTGCAAGGTCAAAGCCTTTACCAACACCTACCGCTCTGAAAATGCCAGTCGTGGTAGGGCTCATTTGGACGTGCTTAAACAATGCCGAGCCAAACACCATGAAATGTTTTGTGTGGATGAAGAGGTAGAGTGTACCGAATACAAATAAATCATCGCCAAATTCTGTGATATCAGATGATATTAAGATATCTTGTGGGCAGATTACTCCTAGTTTAGCCATTTTGGCGTCATCTTAAATTCTTACTAAAACATACCATGACCTACACCAGCATTCCCAACCTTGCCAAATTTGATACATCTGGCATTGACAAAAATCGTCCTCCTGTGATTTTGGTGGATGGTTCATATTACTTATTTCGCTGTTTTCATGGCTTGCCCCCTTTGTCCAATCAAGATGGTTTGCCTACCAATGCCATTCGTGGGGTGCTAAATGCTTTGGGTAAACTCATAAAAAAGTATGGCCCCACCCACATGGCGGTCGCCTTTGACACAAAAGCCCCAACTTTTCGCCATAAATTATCAGACTTTTATAAAGCCCACCGTCCGCCCATGGATGAGGATTTGCAAGTACAAATTCCCTACATTCATGAGTTGATTGAAAAGTTGGGCATTTCCCTCATCAAAATTGACGGTTTTGAAGCGGACGACATCATCGGCACGCTTGCTCGTAACGCCTGTATGCAGGGCTACCCTGTTGTCATCTCCACAGGCGACAAGGACATGGCACAGCTGGTTAATGACTGTGTGATTTTAGAAGACAGCTTTAAAGATAAAATCACAGACGTGGCAGGCGTCTTTGACAAATTTGGCGTACACAACACCCAAATTGCCGATTATCTCACACTCATGGGCGATTCATCAGATGGCATTGCAGGCATTCCCAAAGTGGGTGCAAAGACAGCAAGCAAACTCCTTGGTGAGTATGGCAACATTGAGGGCATTTTGGCAAATGTAGCAAATATCAAAGGTATGGTTGGACAAAAAATTGCTGAACATCAAGATGAAATTCCCCTAAATCGTACCCTTGCCACGATTGTTACCGATTTACAATTACCCATTTCATTTGACGAATTAAGATTAGACAATGACAAAGAGACACAAATAAAACGTGCCAAAGCGTTATATGAGTTATTTAAGACATTAGAATTTAAAAAAGAAATGGCAGAGCAGTTGACATTATTAACAATGACAGAGCCATCCGTTACCAATGATTTTGAAGAAGGGAATTTAAATCATACTGCTTATCATGAGTTCAAAGACAACCAATATCACAAAGACAACACAGACAAAAATGACACAGACAAAAATGACACATTCATCGTCAAACCCTTGGCAGTCAAACAAGGCAATTATAAAACAGTCAATACCCTTGATGATTTTAACGCATTGATTGATAAATTAAACAGCGTGCCGTATTTTGCCATTGATACTGAGACGACCAGCATTGATTGGCAAAAGGCAGAGTTGGTTGGGGTATCTATCGCTACAACCAATTATGAGGGCTATTATATCCCTGTGGGGCATACAGGCGATTTTGATATTTTGCTTGACAATCAATTGGATAAAGAGTTTGTTTTAAATGAGTTAAAACCCATTTTACAAAACCCCAATATCGGCAAAATCGGACAGCACATTAAATACGACAGTCATGTTTTTAAAAAATATGGCATTGAGCTAAATAATTGGCACATGGACACAATGCTCGCCAGTTATGTGATTAACGGTGTGGCAACACGGCATAATATGGACGATTTGGCACGGCACTATCTGGGCGTAACTACCACCACCTTTGAAGACGTGGCAGGTAAAGGAGTAAAACAGCTCACTTTTGATAAAGTGGACATGGATAAGGCAAGCGATTATGCGTGTGAAGATGCGGACATTACGTATCGTTTGTTTAGTGTGTTTGACGAGTATTTGCAAAAAGACACCAATGCCAATAGCCTTTTGCACAACTTAGAAATCCCTACCGCTCAAATCTTAGCCCAAATGGAACATGATGGTATTTTGATAAAGACCGAATTTTTGGGTAAATTGTCGCTTGCTTTTGACAATCAAATCAGCCAATTAGAACAAAAGGCGTTTGAATTGGCGGGCGAGACCTTTAACGTGGCAAGCCCAAAACAGCTTGGCGAGATTTTGTTTGACAAATTAGGCATATCAGGCGGTAAAAAAACCAAAACAGGACAATATTCCACATCCGAGGCGGTGCTTGCCAAGATTGACCACCCGCTTGTGGACGTGGTGCTAGAACATAGAAGTCTCTCCAAGCTCAAAAGCACCTACACGGACGCTCTTGCCAAAGTCGCCGACAAACAGGGGCGAGTGCATACCAGCTACCACCAAGCCTTGACGAGTACGGGGCGACTGTCGTCAAGCGACCCCAATTTACAAAACATCCCCATTCGCACCGACACAGGGCGACTCATTCGTGAAGCCTTTATTGCACCGACAGGGCGTGTGATTATGGCGGCGGACTATTCGCAGATTGAGCTGCGGCTCATGGCTCATTTTAGTGGCGATGAGAGTTTGATTAACGCCTTTAAAAACAACCTAGACATTCACACCGCCACCGCCGCCGAGATTATGGGTAAAGACTTGGCGGACGTAACGCCAAACGAGAGACGTTCGGCAAAGGCGGTCAATTTTGGGCTGTTATACGGCATGGGCGTGTTTGGGCTTGCCAAACAACTGGGCGTAGAAAATGGTGTGGCAAAGGACTATATCAAGCGGTATTTTGCCCGTTATCCTGCCATACATGACTACATGGAAAATACCAAAAGTTACGCCAAATCAACAGGTTATGTTACCACCATTTTGGGACGTAAGCTCTACGCCCCTGATATCAACTCATCAAACACCATGATACGACAAGGGGCGGAGCGAGCAAGCATTAACGCCCCCCTGCAAGGCTCTGCCGCCGAAATCATCAAACTTGCCATGATAGCCGTGGATAAAGTTCTGCCCAAAGACCATGCCAAACTTTTGCTCCAAGTGCATGATGAATTGGTGTTTGAAGTGGACAGTGATAAGGCAGATGAGATGGGTGAGATTATCAAAACTGCCATGCAAAACGTGCTGACCGATACCGCCAAAGAGTTAGGTTGGGATGTGGCGTTTACTGTACCGCTTGTTGTGGAGGTGGGTGTGGGTAACAATTGGGAGGAGGCTCATTAAGTCATTAAAGTTGGGTGTGTTTGGATTTGTTTGGGCGTACGGGTCTGCCATTTTGTGTATGTCAAATCTGATGGTAGGGCAGGTCTAATTGGACGTAACAATCACCAAATACCCATAAATACTCACAAATACACGTCTGTTTGATTGATAAAACCAAAAAACCATCAATCAAATATAAATATGGCAAATAAAATATGGCATTCATGAAGCGACTCTCCATCACTCTCATGCCCACATGGTTAGTTCCATTGTTGGCAGAGCCAAAGCGTATCTTGCCTGAGCTTGGTACGGGGCTGATGATGGCGGTACTTGTCATCCCCCAAAGTTTGGGCTATGCCTTGTTGGCAGGGCTGCCCCCTGTCATGGGTCTATATAGTGCCATTGTGCCAACACTGGTATATGCCTATGTGGGATCAAGCTCGGTCAATGCCGTAGGCCCTGTTGCCATTACCGCCATCATGACAGCAGGGGCATTGTCATCTTATGCGTTGGGCAGTTTGCAATATCAGCAAATGGCGATAACGCTCGCTTTGATGGTTGGTGTGCTACTCATGCTCGCCCACTTAATACGGCTAGGCTGGATCATGCAGTTTGTTAGCCGTGGCGTAACCAGTGGCTTTATTAGTGGGGCATCTGTGCTGATTATTTTGGGGCAGTTAAAGCACTTAATTGGCATGCCATTATCAGGTAGTGGATTGATAGAGATGATGACTAAGATGGTAGGGCAGGGGCGATTATTTCATCTGCCAACTGCTGTATTGGGACTGGGGGCATTGGGATTGTTACTTATAAATCGCTATCGCCCCACGCTCATGCACGGCGTGCTGTATCGCCTGCTACCTAAGTCCTCTCATGCTCACATCACTCGTTTTTTTATTGTGATACTCGTTGGTCTAAGTATCATCATCGCTCGCCATTATGGTTTTGCCAATTTGGGTATCGCCACACTCATCTCTTTACCTACACACCTACCTTTGCCTGCCTTGCCTGTGGTAGATTTGGACATCATCATCACATTATTGCCATCAGCCTTACTTATTGCACTCATTGCCTTTATATCCAGTGCCAGTGTGGCGGGTAATTTGGCACGCATCCGCCAAGAATCATTTACTCCCAACTATGAACTAAAAGGGTTGGGGCTTGCCAATATCGCAAGTTCATTTTTTGGTGGATTTGCTGTCTCAGGTGGCATCTCTCGCACCAGTTTAAATGTTGCACTCGGAGCAAACACCCCCCTATCATCCATTATCTGTGCTGTGGGAGTGCTGATTATTGCGTTATTTTTGGGGCAATTCATCACGGGGCTACCCTACGCAATACTCTCTGCCATCATCATCACCTCCGCCATTGCCATGATTGATGTAACAAGTTTTAAGATTGCCTATACCCAAGACAAAAATGAAGCCCTAACCCTTGCCATGACCTTTGTGGCATGTGTGGGCTTTGGGTTAAATGTTGGACTTATTACAGGGCTTTTGGTCAGTTTTGCTCTGATTATTTATCGCTCGCACCGTGCACATGTGGCGGTTGTGGGGCAGATAGCAGACAGTGAACATTTTCGTAACATTTGTCGCCATCAGGCACAAACTTTTGAAAATATCATACTCATTCGCATTGATGAGAGCCTGTATTTTGGCAATGTCGCCAGCGTTCGTGCCGCCTTAGATGACATTTGTTGTAAATATCCTACCGCCTGCCATATTGTCATCATTATGACAGCGGTCAATCACGTGGATTTATCCGCCCAAGAAATGCTTGCCGACTTTAACCGCACGCTCATCATGGACGACAAGCAATTACACTTTACCGAAATCAAAGGGCCTGTCATGGACGCTCTCATGCACACCCCTGTCATCACAACACTAAGCGGTCAGGTGTTTTTAAGTACAGGTATGGCGGTAAAAACCTTAAAAAACACTTGACAACTTGCCAAATCCGCTGATAATCTTTGGAAAATTGGAAAATTGGAAAATTGGAAAATTGGAAAATTGGAAAATTGGAAAATTGGAAAATTGGAAAATTGGAAAATTGGAAAATTGGAAAATTGGAAAATTGGAAAATTGGAAAATTGGAAAATTGGAAAATTGGAAAATTGGAAAATTGGAAAATTGGAAAATTGGAAAATTGGAAAATTGGAAAATTGGAAAATTGGAAAATTGGAAAATTGGAAAATTGGAAA
>ERZ1023425.74-NODE-74-length-29768-cov-13.288628_pt1 | contig 29768 bp, 19 predicted proteins | sample MGYA00380514_ERZ1023425 | MGnify/ENA primary metagenome ERZ1023425 (study PRJEB33173, sample SAMEA4830391) | metagenome | study: EMG produced TPA metagenomics assembly of the PRJEB25223 data set... | reverse complement strand
TTGCCTTATATCCACCGCCTGAAGTCGGTGGTTTTACGGCAACGAAGGATAAATATACATAAAGTCATACATGAATACAACAGTAAACATAGTTATACCACAAATGTTTAACAAATACCGTTCAAAATTCCGACGTTGAGATAAAAGGTGCTATTTTTCATACAAAAGGCAATACAAGAGTTGTTTTAGCCTTTTAAAGTACCATGTAAATTTCAATGGATAACCCCAGCTACTTTCTCGCAATAATAAAGGGTGAAAATCAAACCAATTCACTATTGGATTATTTTTTAATAAATACAATCAATTCTCTTACCCAAAAACAAGCCCCAAACCATGTTGGGGCTTTTCACTTTATTTCATTCGACTTATCAAATTATCTTTCATCACAAACTGATGATACAACGCCCCACCAACATGGGCGATGACCAGAAACACCAACACATAAAACACCGCCCCTGTATGTAGTCCGTTCATCACCTTTGCCATCTGCCTATCAATACCAACCACACTTGGCAAACTAAACAGCCCAAACACGCTCACGCCCCGACCGCCATACATACTCATGAGCATGCCTGTGATGGGCATGGCAAGCATGGCAACATACAAGCCCAAATGGGTCAGATGGGCTATCGCCGTTTGCCATTTTGGCATGGGCGGGTGCGGCGGTGTTTTGGTAATAAAGCGGTTAATGATACGTAAGAGCGTCCAAATAAAGAAGCTTGCTCCGATGGATTTATGCAAACTGATGTATTCATCACCCATATTAATGCTAATAAATGCCACAATAATAAGCAACGCCCCCACCCAATGAAAAATACGAGTAAAAAGGCTGTGTTTATCAGTACGCTGTGTTGGCTGGCTTTTGGCTGGCGTGGTCATAATTTTTTTTCATGAATAAAAATGGGGGAATTAACTGTCCAAATCCACCAAACGGTGAGCGATTAAGTCCAAGTCAGGCACGACATACATCTCGCCATCTAGCGTTACCGCTTGGTACAGATAGTTTTCCTGTCTTTGTTCACGATTGGGCAAATTGGGGACAGACAGCTGAATGTTAGCAACTTCTTCATCGCTTAGTGTGACATCCGTCACATCCGAGATACGCACCCGTCTGGTTGTCAGCTCGCCTGCGGTTTGCAGTGCCAAACGGTGAACGTCCGAGTTCCCCTCCAAGACGATGAGCTTGTCCGCTTCGATGTCTTTGGGAATCAGATGATACACCGAGACCTCTTGACCTCGCCATAGATATGTCCAGATTCGCTCATGGCATTCGTCCACGCTCATGATAAGGGCGGTTGGCACCAGCCAATCAGGCTGACCGATGGCAGGGATGGCGGTCACTTCTAATGTACCATGCTCAGCGGTGAGCAAGCTGACAGGTTCGAATTGGTGTTTTTGGATTTTATTCATTATCTATTCCAAATTAGCATTAACAGTATATTTAAACCCTCGAAGCATGTGCGTAATACGTCCTGCCAACTCCAAAGGTGTACCCACAAACTGGCAAAACCCTGAATCAATCATCGCTTGGGGCTGACTGGGGCAACCACTACTCTCAGGGCTTTGTGCCCATAGGTGACTTTTGTTTTGGGCAATTTGAGCAAGGTGTGCCGAACCGTCGTTACCCATGCCCGAAAAAATAATACCAATCAGTTCGCTACCGTATACTTCACTGGTGTTTTTGAGGAGCTGACTGATACTCGGCTGATACTCACCCTCCCAAGGCTTATCCAGCAAAATCACCCGACCCTCGCTGTCACAGACGATTTGCTGTTCAATGGGGGCAACCAAACACAGTCCTGATTGCAGGCTTTGACTGGTACCCACCACACGGCATCGCCACTCGTTATTGCGTGTCAGCACCTTGGGAAGTCCATGAATCATCTCTTTGTCAAAATGATGTCCGATTAAAATGGCAATCGGCAGTTCAGGTGAGAGATTATCCAAAAATACCTTTAAGGCATCCGGTCCACCCATGGACGCCCCCAAAAACAACACGTACCGCCACGGGCGAGTGGTTGGGCGAGTGCATGAATGGCTTTTTTTGGCAAGAAGCTTGATGGCAGACACGCCCAGCGAATCACACAGCCGACGCAATAGCGAGCGTTGCCATCTTTGGTAATTCTCATCATGCTTGGGGTTGGGAGCCTCTTGAAAACCCACCAACACCAGACGTGGCTCATAAGTATCAATCAAGGCTTGCAGACTGTCTGATAATGGCGAATCAACCAACCACACCATGTCTTTGGGCAGTTTGGACTTTGCCATCACATCAAGCTGTTCGGTACTAAAACAGCCAATGACATCAAAGCCCACATCACGCAGTCCATCGTCAAAAGCAAACCGCTGACTGCGATTGTCACTGACGACGATGACCTTGACATCCTTAGGGTTAAAGTTGTGATTTTTGGGAACAACTTTTAAAATCTGCTCTTCAAGCTCACCAAAGGTCTTATCAATCTCGGCATGAATGGACTGCACTTTGGCTTTGTCGGCTTGAATTTTATCATGCCAATACTGTGCTGCCACACTCAGGGGTGTCGCCCTTGATGTGTCAGTATGATTGCCATGATTGTCGTTTTCCATTATCTCATCACTTAGCTGGCTTTAACATCAAGCAGATTGCCAATACGCTCTAACAACTCCATCTCTTGGAATGGCTTACCCATGTAATCATTAACACCAATCTCAAAGGCACGATCTCGGTGTTTCTCGCCTGTTCTTGATGTGATCATAATGATTGGCAAATGGCTCAAACGAGAACTATGACGTACCTGTGTGGCAACCTCAAATCCATCCATGCGTGGCATCTCAATGTCAAGCAACATCAAATCAGGCATGTTGTCCTGTAAAATCTCAATGGCATCAACACCGTCTTTGGCGACAATTACCTCAAAGCCTTGACGTTCTAGGAAACGAGAGGTTACCTTACGTACTGTTACCGAATCATCTACCACCATGATAAGATGACGACGGCTGGCAGTAGGTTCTACCTCTTTGACCTCTCGTTTTGCCTGAGCGGTACGCATGAGTGCTAACAGGTCAAGGATGAGCATGACCGAACCATCGCCCATGATGGTTGCCGCTGAAATGCCCGATAAGTTGGACAGTTGGCGACCCAATGGTTTTACCACAATCTCAATACGAGAGCCTACAATTTCATCCACTTGTAAGGCAAGAGCTTGTCCTGTTTGTGTTTTGATGATGATGACAGGCAAGGTAGTACCTGAGATAATCTCATTAAAATAATTACCCGCCAAAATTTCATTAAGATAACGCAAGCGATAGTTTTTGTTATCAATCTTAATGGTGTTTTTGTCCGACTGATGATAAGCCAGTAGTTCGGTGGCATTCATCTGTACCACACTCTCAATCTGCACCAACGGAATGGCATACTGGCGGTCAGCCGCTCGTACAACAAGCACATCTGACATAGATACAGTCAGTGGTACACGAATGATAAAGCGAGAACCTTTGCCAGACTCTGACTCTACCGATACCGAGCCACCCAACTGACGAATCTCTGTTCGCACAACATCCATGCCCACGCCACGCCCTGATATTTGAGTTACTTTGCTTGTGGTAGACAGACCTGCGTTAAAGATATATTGCATGATATCACTGTCAGAGAGCTTCTCATTGGGGCTGATAAGTCCTTGACTGATGGCTTTATTACGTACCGCCTCCACGTTCACGCCTGAACCATCATCAGAGAGCAAAATAACCATCTCACCGCCCTCACGCATGACCTCCAACACGATACGTCCTGTTAGTGGCTTGCCCATCTCGCTCCGTTTGGCGGGCGTCTCCACACCATGGTCAACAGCGTTACGAAGCATGTGTTCTAGCGATGATGTGATGCGGTCAAGAATGCTTCTGTCCATCTCATCATCGGCGTTAATCACTGTCAGCTCAACATTTTTGCCAAGCTCGCTGGCCGTTTGACGCACGATACGTTGCAAGCGTGGGGTCAGACGTGAAAAAGGCACCATCCGTGAATTCATCAGACTGTTTTGTAAGTCCGCTTGTGTGCGTGACAGTTGTAGCAATAAATTTTCGCCATCACGGGTCTTATCAAGCATGGTTGCCTTAATGTCTAGCAAATCCGACGCCGACTCCGAGAGTGATTTTGACAGCTGGTTTAGTGATGAATATTGGTCCATCTCCAAAGGGTCAAAACCCTCATCTAAACCATCATCATCAATCTGTGCCAAAATCTGCTCTTCTAGCTCAATATCCATCCGACGCAACTGGTCAAACAGACGCTGAACCGTAACACCCATCTCCTCAATACTGCCTGTGATGCTAGCAAGATTCATGTCAATACGAGCACGGTTAATCGCCGCCTCGCCTGACAGGTTAATCATGCGTTCAAGTAATGGGGCTGAGATGCGAATCATCTCATTGCTATTACTGCTGTCCACGCTCTCACCAAACACACCTTTCATAGGTGGCATGTGACTGATGTCACGGACATTTTTAGATGCTGCCAAAAAGGCTTGGTATTCGTTGATGACATTAATTTGTTTTTCAAGCGAAACCACAGGCACTTCATTTAAGTTGTCAGGATTTTTGACAAAATGTCGCAGGGCATCCACCAGTGGCGTAGGATGTGGTGGGTTATAATTGTGTTCAAGCAATCCAATCGCTGATGTGATCCAATCATGACAGGCAAAGAGTAGATTTGTTACCATGCGTGTGGCGGGCAAGCGACGGTTTGCCAACTCTTCATAAACGGTCTCCATCTCGTGAGCCAAATCGGCCATGCCGTTGGCAGAGACCATTCTCGCCCCACCTTTGATGGTGTGTAGCTTACGCTGTAATGACTGCAAACTTGCCACATCTGATGTGTTATTACGAAACGCCACAAAATCTTCACTACTGCTCTCAGCAAGTTCTTTGGCTTCTTCTAAGAATGTAGCCAAAATGTCCTTATCAGGCAGCACATTCTGCCATGAATCATTGATAAAACGCTGATATTTGACCGTCTCATCAAGTGGTGCTTCGCTTGTCTCTGGCGTGGATGGCGTTTTTTGGTCTTGTTTGGTGTCAAGCATGGGAATGGCTATTATTGCCCCCTCTGGCACTTTCCCTGCGGACAAATAGGCTTGCAAATCAGCAATGGTATTATCAGCAAAAAAAGACTGCTTGGTATTTTTAACCGCATCCAACTGCAAAGACAACACATCCTGCACACGTTGCATGGTACGCACCCACAGATCGGTAACGGTCATCTGCTTGTTTGTAAAACGTTCGTACACACTCTCTGCTTCGTGAGTGAGATCACCAATACTGCTAATGCCTGCCAATCTCGCCCCGCCTTTGATGGTATGTAAATGACGTTGCAAAGTTTTTAGGTGGTCAAGGTTGTCTTTGTCATCACGCCATTGCCCAAAAACTTCTGTCACCTCAGCATCAAGCTCTAATGCTTCATCCAAAAAGATTTCTAGCAGTTCATCATCGGTGCTAATTGTCTCCAAACGAATGGGGGCTGACTGCGATGCCTTTTCATCATCTGATGTCTGAGATGCAGTGGTATTTGTTTGGGTGGACTGCTCTGTTAAGACATTTGCCAGTTCTTGGTAATAATTGTTTTGCTCTGATGTGATGGTATTTAGATGATTTAAAGCCTCTTTATTTACCGTCAATGCCATGCTGCCTGCCATGGCATCAAACAGCCCAATGAGCTCATGATGCACCGCAAGCAAGGCATCAATAAAGCCATCATCTTTGGCCTGCTCGGGATGTTCTTTTATGAGTTCATAGGCAGATTTTAAGGACATGAGCAGGTTTTGAAATTTTGGTAAGTCATGCGTACGTTCTAAGAGCGTCTCAATTTGAGCAAGTTGTGTTTTGGCATAGTTTTGTACAACATCATGCTCTTTGCCAACCACATTTTCCAGTTCAAGTTCAGCATCTAGCAGTTCATCAATGCCATCAATGAGAGTCTCTACATGATAAATATCATTCTCATCAAGCATTAATTCTTTGATTTCTTGTTTATCATCAGCAAGCTCTCCCAACTCTTGGGCACTGATGAGATTATCATCGGTTTGATTGTAAGCATTTAAATAACCATCAATGAATGCCACCGCATTTTTGAGTGCTTGTTTGTGCTTATTGCCCATCGGTGCGTCATGATGCTGTAAACTTTGCAAACCACGCTCAATGATAGCACCTACCTCGCCTACCTCCACAAGCGGTGTTAAACCCGATGCCCCACGTAAGGTATGAAATGCACGCACCACGTTATTATCCACAGGCGTTTTAGCATCTGCTTCATGCGTATCTAAAAATGTGGTTACCTCTGCCAAAAGCTCTCTGGCTTCTTCAATAAAAATCTGACACAGCATGTCCTCTTCATCATTTGCAGGACTTCTTGGTGTCGTACGAGACATTAACTGACCTGCCTGCTCTACCAGATTAAGTGCTTCGTGGGCAGGCTTGGTTTTCTTGGCAGTTTTGTTCTCTTGGGTGTTGTTTGCCTCTTGGATGACCTCATCATTGTCAATATCTTGACCCGATAAGTGTTGTGCTGATGGTTTTGTCAAAACAGGTTCAGACACCAACCCTTTGTCATCTAATGATTGCCAACCAACATCAATACGCTTGTCAATATCGCCATCTTTGATATCGGTATCTTTATCCAAATCATCACTGACATCTAGCATACGATAATCAAAGTCTCTGCCATACCCTTTGCTATACGCATGAGCCACCGCTTCCCACAGCTTTATCTTGGCAGGATAATCATCAGATTTGGATTTAAAGATTGACACCAATGCACCAAACTCACCAATCACATCGCCAATGAGAGCTTGCATGCCAGCATCCATCGGTACAGTCTCATCTAAGACACGGTTTAGCATGTTTTCAATAGACCACGCCAACTCACCCAATTCATACGCCCCAACCATACGCCCTGAACCTTTTAGCGTATGAAAACCTCGGCGGATGTCGGTCAGCGTGCCTTTGTCAGGACTGCTTTGGTATTTATCAAAAAGCGGAATGATGGTCTCTAAGACCTCGCCTGCCTCTTCAATATAAATCTCACGAATGTCCTCATCAACTTCCATCGGTTCATATGTGGTCGCCTTAGCGGTCTCAATAAAAGGCATTAACACATCTGGTAGCGTGCTTTGTGTTTTTGATGATACTTCATCAACATCGACACCATTTAAACCGTCGCCAACATCACTTGTTGATGCCTGTTCTGCCTCATCAATTACCCTCTCATCGTCGCCAGCACTCATGTCAGTTTCATCAGATGCCAAATCATCTGCCACATTCTCATCTGCTGGCTTAGGAGCACCTTCATCCATAGGTCTGCCCGCCAAAATGTTATTGGCACGCATGACCACCAGTGCATTATCCACACTGGGGGGTTTAGTATTGGCAAAATCTTGCACCATGATGGGGATAATGTTGGCGGTCTCACTGACAATGGCCACCACATCAGGGCTGATTTTAATCGTCTCATCTAGGACACGGTTTAGCATGTTTTCAATTGCCCAAGCGGTTTCACCCACTTGCAACGCTCCAACCATACGCCCTGAACCTTTGAGTGTGTGCCAATTACGGCGAATCTCTTTGAGTGCTTTTAGATTTTGGGGGTCAGCTTGCCATTTTGGTAGGTGCGTGTGCATCTCCTCCATGACCTCATCAACTTCTTCGATGAAAATCTCACGAAATTCTTCATCATGGCTAAAATCATCCTCTTTTAGGCTTGCCTTAGCAGCAATATAAGCTTCGCTTAGAGAGTCTGTATCTTGCCCATCATCCAATACTTGCTCGGTAGGTTCATCTTGTTGGTAAGTTTTATCATCAGCGTCATCAGTGTTATCAGTGTCATCTTCTCCGATAAGAATTTGCTCTGTTTCATTTGACTGTGGTTCATCTTGTCTTTGGTTGGTAAAGTTGTCCGCCAATTTAGGCTCAACCAATACCACATCCTGTTCAGAATCGCCCTCCGATTTGGGTTCGTGAGCCATCTCATCATCAAAGACAACCTTATCGGACACATTTTGATCATCATCTGTTTGAACAACATCTACATCAGTCGTCATCTCATCTGCATTTATCTCATTAGCAGATGGCTCATCAAAAGCCAATAACTCACTGCTTGCAAGACTTGGTACAACATTATCTACCGTGCCTTCATTGACATAATCAGACAACAAAATCTCATCATCTTGGGCAGCATACACGCCATCTTCTGCTGTGCTTGGCTCTTGGTCGGATAACTCATCTACCAACAATTCATCATCATGGTCATCATCGTCATCTAAGGTCAGTGCAATACCATCATCAAACAAATCAAGCTCAATATCATCAGACAGTTGTTGGGTGATTTGTGGTTCATCTTGATTTTGGGTGTCTTGATTTTGGGTGTCTTGGTTATTTGATAATATGGGTTCATCAATAAAAATATCATCAAAGAGTTCATCGTCTGAAATATCAAAATCGGTTTGGTTATTAGTGCTTATTGCAACATCATCAATACCAAAGTCATCATCAAAGCTAAGCGTGTCATCAAATAAATCATCAAAATCATCTTGAAATGCTTGACTGATTTGGTCGTCTTGGGTGTTATGATGATTGACATCTTGGTAACTGGTATCTGTGACATTGGCATGTTCATCTGGCGTTATGGCAACTGTCTTAGCATCTTGATGGATATCCAGATTGGCATCATCAATGCTGACATTATCAGCATCGGCATTAGCATCAGTATTTATCACATCATCATCCACAGAGACATCATCTGTTGGCAACGCATTTGTAACTTGCTCTTGATGGTTATCTTGATGGTTATCTTGGGTACTATTTTGTATAGACAATTCATCAGTATGACTCACAACAACATCTTGTGCATGGTGGACTTGCTCATTATGGGCATCCAAATCTACACCCAAATCCATATCTGCATTTGTATCCACATCAAGCGTCTGTTGGGCATCATCTAAATGCGTCTGCGATGATAAAGCGGGCAAATGTTCGCCTGCATCATCATAAACCGTGGCATGCTGATGGGCAAGACGTCGTGCCATCTCCACATCAGACAGTTCAGGTTCGTTTAGATTGGCATCAAGCAATAATTTTTGCACATCATCGGCACATTCTTCTATCCGGGTCAGCAGTGCATGATCAAATATTTGCTGTGCCAAATTATCAAGGAACATCTCAAATAAAGACAAGCTCTCTGCGGTCTTATGGGCAATTTGCCATGACAGATGATTTGGTGATTTGTCTTGAAGCAGGGTAAACACCTCCGCCATTTTTGTTGCCACTGTCGCTGCATCAAACAATCCTAGGTCATTAAAACTTTTGACCAGCACCTCAAAACTCTTAGATGATGGCAGTTTATCAGTTTGCTTATCTTGTAGGTAATCTAAGAACTTATCTTTAAACTGCTCCATCAAAATACGCACATCACGAAGTACATCATTGTCATTGGCAATCATTTCATCATGATGATTGTCTTTGGTGTTGATAACCTCGGCGGTACTGGTGATGGCGGTATACAAATCTTGGAGCTGAGTATTTATTTGCCATTGCATTTGGGCAAACATCTCATTACTACTTTGAGCGGTGGTGGCATCATTGATGATTTGTTCCACATAGCGAGCATAAAATGACCAACCACGTGCTGACAGTTGCTCTTGTAGGGCAGATAAAACATTTGTCTCAATCTTGTTATCTGCCAACGCAAAGATTAGCCCTTCAATGGTGGTTAATACATGGGAAAAGAAAGTTTGATTGTCCGTTAAAATCTCATTGAGACGTTTTAAAAAGTTATGAGCTTGTTCATTGAGTGTGTCCAGATTGGCAAGTGCCACATAAATATCAGCAATGACATTTTCAAGCCAAATACTCGCTTCAAGCTCTGGGGTAATGCCTGCCTTTTGAAAAGCAATCACACGGTCAAGCTCACCTAGAATATGGGCATAATAAGATGGTAACGGCTTGGTATTTAGTGCTGTATTTTCAAGCCATAATACCGTGATAAGCCACAACCTTTGCAATACAGGCTCTACTGTTGCCCCTGCCAAATGTGTACTAAGGTTACGCAATTTGGTTAATTGTTCGCCATTGACCCCACTTTGGATAAGTTGCCCTGCAAGCGTTCGCCATGCCTGATTGATTTCTTGATAATTATTATCATCTAGTACGCTTGGCTGTATGGCATGTAACTGTATTTGTTCACTAAATCGTTCGTGGACAACTGATTGCAAAATGCTTTGTTTGTCTATATTATTGTCCCCCAAATGAGCACTCACCAAATTCAAATAATAGATGCGTGAATTTAATAAAGAGCGTCGCAAAAATCCAGTGGTAGCATAGCGATTTATCTCATGCTGTAACAGATGACTGGCGTAGATGATTTTTGGTGCCAAAACCGCAGGATTGCCTGTTTTTGCAAAATACTCAGCAGTCTCGCCAATGGTTTTGGCAAGTTTGGTAAACTCAGGCAGATTTGCCATGACAAGCACATTGCCAATAACGTCATATTGGCGGGCAAAATGAGCCAACAGCTCAGATGCCGATGGGGTTGTATGGGCGTGCAACGCTTGAAATTCTTGGTTTAATGGGTCAATCAGCCATTCTAATGCCACTAATTCATTGGACTGCTTAATCATCTTATCATCCTAAAACAATATCTTGATTGGCTTACGCCATTTTTTAAATCATCATTTGGCATGGATTTGGGGTTGGTCATTGGCTTATTTTTTGCCAAGCATTAATCTGACCGTTGTCCACACGTCTCATACTGGGGTGTTGCCAAAACATGGCTTCATTGGGAGCGAGCAAAACATAACCCCCAATGTCTAAATTCTGCACAAAATATGCCAAAATGTCTCTTTGGTCAAATTTTCTAAAATAAATCAGCACATTTTGACAGATAATTACTTGTTGCTTGGGCAAGCCCAGCGGTGTTTTTGCAAAAAGGTTATGCCAAAAAAAATGGGTGTGTTGCTGAGTTTTTGTGTCCACTTGCCATATTTTTTGGTGATTAAAAATGCCCATATTGTCCTGCGTGGCACGAAGTTGGGAGCGATAACGGGCAGGGATTTCATTAATTTGCCTGCCCATATATTCGCCCTTTTTTGCCAACGTCAGCGAGCGTACGGACAAATCCGACCCATTGACCCGAAACGGCAAAGGGCTGACAAACTGCCGAGATATCAAGCCAAGTGTCATCGCCAATGAGTATGTCTCTTGACCTGTGGAACATCCTGCACTCCACACCGAAAACATCGACGGGACATCGAACGATGGCGTCACCTTATGTCGCTCGGTGATGTAGGACTTATACAAGTCTCCGACAAATGCCAAAGACGGCTCATGGCGAAAAAACCGACTCTCAGTAATGAGTAGGTTGTCAAGTAACGACTGAGTTAAAGCCGACAATGGTTGCGATGAAATCATGTTGTCATGTTGTATGGTATCGTACAATTCATCAGCACTCATGCCATGATTTTGGGCGGTGATTGTAATGGCATGAATGAGCCAATTGTGTTGCACCGATGGTAACACAAATCCACAGATTTGCTCTATGTACGCTTGCCACAAAGGCAGATTCATCACGTCCCCCTATACCAACAATCAGCTGTCAGCAAAGACGTCATCATCATTTGACAACTTAAAGCCAGATACCGACTCTTGGAGTGCCGCTGCCATCTCATTTAGACGACCTACCGAACGAGCGGTTGCCATCGTACCTGATGATGTCTGAGATGTGATGTCTTGGATGATGTTCATCGTGCTAGAAATATGACCTGCTGATGTGGCTTGCTGACGAGCAGCGTTTGAGATGTTTTGAATCAAGTCTGCCAATGTATTTGATACGGTTTGCACTTCGTCCAGTGCTTCGCCTGCATCTTTGGCAAGTTTTGCACCTTTAACAACTTCTGAGGTGGTTGATTCCATGGATGATACCGCTTCGTTGGTATCCGCCTGAATGGTCTTAACAAGCGTCTCAATCTGACGGGTTGCCGCAGCAGAACGTTCTGCCAGTCGCTGAACTTCGTCAGCAACGACCGCAAAACCACGACCAGCTTCACCTGCCATCGATGCCTGAATGGCGGCGTTCAAGGCTAGGATGTTGGTCTGGTCGGCGATGTCGTTAATCAATCCAACGATGTCACCAATCTCTTGTGATGATTCACCCAAACGCTTGATACGCTTGGAAGTTTCTTGAATCTGATTACGAATGGTATTCATGCCTTCAATAGAACGCTGTACCACGTTCGCACCATTTTGGGCGATGGCAACCGAACGCTGGGCAACCGATGCAGACTCTGATGCGTTCGCCGATACTTGGTCAATGGACACCGCCATCTCGTTAATCGCCGCAGACACACCAGCAATCTCTTGGGCTTGGTGTTCGGATGCTTCGGCAAGTTCTACCGCTGTCATCTGGGTTTGCTGTGATGACTGAGCAACTCGGTCGGCGGTGGTGTTAATGGCAAGTACCAGCTGACGCAGTTGGTCAATGGCAAAGTTCACCGAGTCGGCAATCGCCCCTGTAAAGTCTTCTGATACGGTGGCATTTACGGTCAAGTCACCTTCTGCCAAGTCACCCAATTCGTCAAGCAGTCGCAAAATCGCCATTTGCGAGCGTTCGTTTTCTTCTTGGATTTGTCTGGCTCGTGCCGCTTCTTGTTCCATCTCTTGACGCTGACGCATGTTTTCTTTTTCGATGATGCGTAGCTCTTGACTGCTCTGTTGTCTTAGTAGGCGATACAAGGCAAATGCCAAAGTCAGGGCACTAAGTAGCAACAAAAGTGCAGGGATTAGAATGCTTTTTTGGGTGATGATGCCACGGTCAATCTTAGACAGCTGTTCTTGGGTCTTGGTGGCAAGGTCGGTGAGTGCTTGGGCAGATTCACGAGATTGGATGGTGGGATCACTTAGGTCAGCCAGCTGGCTGATGACAGGCTCTACCATCTGCTGATAGGTGCCATCGATGGTTTGTAAGGACGGGGAGACTTGCCCAAAGACCGCTTGCTGGTTGTTTAAGATGCGTGCAAAATCTGCCACTTCTTCTTTAAACTCATCGGTATTGGTGCCGGTGCTACTGGTCAATGCCGCCATTTTTTCACTGACGCGTTCAAGGCGTAAAATCTGCTCTTGGATTTCTTTGATGGTGGCAGATGACAGTCCCACTTTCATGGCTTGGTCGGTAACACTGGCATACTGCTCTTGCATTTGGCGGGCGGCGTCTTGGACTTGTTTTTGTAGGTCTTGCAAGGCATTGACGTCGTTTTGGTGTGCGACGATATAATCCACACTGCCTTTTTTGGCTTGCCAATCACTGCTGATGGCGTTGATTGCCCCTGCATCGCCCACCATTTTGTTGTTTTGTAGGCGTGACAACGCTGACTCATAGGACTGCACGTCTGCCAGAAGTTTGGCATAAGCGGCTTTACTGACATCAAAATCACGAGAAAACGTGGCATCATTGACATCTTTGACGATATTTACCGCACTGACTTCTAGCTGATTGACATCACCAAGATAATCGGTTACTTTTAGGAGCGAATACGCCAAATATGCCAAGCTAAACATGGCAATGAACCCAGAGATGATGAGTAGCGTCCACCACTTTTTCTCTGAATCTGACGTTGGTGCGACCGCTAGGGGTTCTGAGACTTTGCTCACATCATTCATTTTGCTTATCCTTTTAAAACCGAGCCACTTATCGCTGCTGCCCGCTTTTGCTTAACTAATACAACTCATCAATTCCACCACTTGTTGATGAAATGCTTTTGATTGGTTTTACATTTGCTCAAACACACTGGGCGTTTTACCCTATAACACAAATGATATTTTTAGAAATATTTATGACACAATTTGTCATTGGCAAAAAAATTTTGGCACATTGGCAATGTCTTGATTTTATAACCAACGCTTAGGTTGTCAAAATCAAAAGCACACCATCAGCCTAATGCTGCATTTAGATACTCGGTATCATGAAACAGCAAAGATGGCATGACCACATGCCATGCCTTATCATCTTTGACAAATCTGCCGTGATTGTACGGAGCAAAGGGCGACTCTTCGGGCAAAGGCACATCTTGGTATTCACTGCCCGAAAATTGCACCATGCCTGTCACTTGATCCACCAAAATGCCCGAAAAAAAGCCATCTTGGTCAATGACCATCACCTTTTTGTTTTTAAGGCGTTCACGACTGTCAATGTTTAAAAATTTTGCCAAATCCGCCAGTGGCAACAGTCGCCCCCGCACGTTCGCCACACCAAGTAGCCATGGCTTGGTCAGTGGAATGGGGGTCAGCTCAGGCAGTGCCAAAATCTCAGACACTTCACCCATCGGGGCGACAAATTCTTGTCCACCTACTTCAAAGGCAATGCCAATCCACTGCGTATAGTCCGCATCGTGTCGCCCTGTTGCCCGAGCCTTGGCAAGGTCGGCAAGACGCAATAACTCAATAAAACCAGACGACGCCACGGCTTACTCCAATACAGAGTGAATGACTCTGATTAACTCTTCTTCGTTAATGGGCTTGGTTAGGTACTCTTTTGCCCCTTGACGTTTGCCCCACACACGGTCTGTCTCTTGATTTTTGGTACTGACAATAATCACAGGAATGTGGGCGGTTTTGGGTTCACGAGTGATTTTGCGAGTGGCTTGAAAGCCGTTCATCTCAGGCATGACGATGTCCATCAGCACCACATCGGGCATCACTTCAATCGCTTTGGCACAGCCATCTTCGCCATTGTCTGCTTCAAACATCTCAAAGCCGTTTTTGACCAAAATCTCACGAAATCGCAACATTTCTGTTGGTGAATCGTCCACTACTAATACTTTTGCCATGTCTGTCTCCGATAAATAAAAAGTCTCGCTAGGTGTCTTACCCAATTAGCGAAAACGACTGATGGTCGCAAACAGGTCTTCTTTACTAAATGGCTTGGTCAAATACTCGTTAGAACCCACGATACGTCCACGAGCTTTGTCAAACAGACCGTCCTTGGATGACAGCATAATGACAGGCTTTTGGGCGTATTCTGGGTGATTTTTAATCATAGAACAGGTTTGGTAACCGTCTAGGCGTGGCATCATGATGTCCACAAAGATGATGTCAGGATTGGTCTCGACGATTTTTGATAAAGCATCAAAGCCATCAACAGCGGTAATCACTTCACAGCCTTCTTTTTGCAGTAGGGCTTCGGCGGTACGGCGGATGGTTTTGGAGTCGTCAATAATCATGACTTTAAGACCAGCAAATTCACTCACGGGATTATCCTTTTGTTTGAAAATGGATTGTAAATTTAGAAATTGGTTAAATTTTGACAATATTTTAGTCAGTAAAAACCTACTTTACTTTTTAACACAAATAAGGCAAATTTTCCACTATTTTTTGACAAAACAAAGGATTTATGGGCTAAAAATATGATACGATAGCAGGGTATTTTACTGACTCTTTTTCGCTGATTGTAACATTGTCATGAACTCAACCATCACCCCATCTCTTTTGCTGTATTTTCGGTCACTGTCCGCCCTTGTGGTGCTGTCATTATTGGTGAGTGCCTGCGAGCCTGTGCCTGATGCTAAGCTGACCGATTTGTCTAGCTTTGATGACAAGCACGAGCGAGATGGGCTGGTACATGGCAACACGGCTGTGCGACCACCCACCGATGCCGATAACGCCAAAATCGCCCTCAATGGCGATAACATAACCCTTGCCACCGCTCATGTCATGGCAATCAAATCCGAGCGTTATCAGCCCGCCTTTCGCCTAGAAGGGGTTATCATCCCCCACAAGCAAACAACCATCACCCTGCCCCAAGATGGCAAACTTGACCGCATGCTTGTCAAAGTGGGCGATACAGTCAAGGTAGGCGACATCGTGGGCAAGTTTTATCAAGAAACCGTCACTTTTGCTGACAACCCCGATAACAGATCCGATGACAGCCTAGATAACAACAAAAGTGATGACAATGCCATCGCCGATGATGCCAATAAGCCTGCTGACAATACCACCAATGCCAAGCAAAACACAAATAAAACAGAAAATATAAAAACATCCGAAAAATCACAAGACCAATCTAAAAACACAGACAAAATCAGCCCCCAAGAGCAGGCTGATGACACCAATGATGAAATACCAACAGCCCCCATCATCACCAAAACCCCCTTTGACGTCAAAAGTCCGATGACAGGCAAGGTAGATGCAATATTCATCGATGACAAAGACAAAACCCACCCCCAGACCACGCCCGTGCTAGTCGTCTCTGATGAGCGCTTTATTAAGTTTATCAGCCCCTTGCCTGCCGACTTTGCCGACTATCTTGCCATCGGTGACGGGGTGAGTTTTGACACCGAAGACGGGCGAAGTTTTGGCGGTCAGATACAAGAGATTGCCCCCAACCCCAAAGTGCGTGGCATGATGGAAATCCACGTCGCCATCAAACCCGAGCAAGCCAAAAAAGCCAAACTCACGCTTGGCGAGCGGGTCGGCGGTTATGTCAATTATGGGCAAATCGATGTGGGCGTACTCGTGCCTGCCTTTGCCATTTTTGATGATGAGCTAAACCCCATGGATTTGTCCGAGCTGACCAAACCACCCTATCGCCCTGCCACACCCCGCCCTGCATGGCTGTGGACAGTAGGACAAGATGAACGCTTGGCTTTATCCAAAATCGTCGTCATCGAATATCAACCCGAAAGCGACCAATATCTCATCGCAGGCATTGCCTTAGATGGCTTGGTCGTTCTTGCCGACTTGCCCAAACAGGCTCATGGCGGACGAGTGCGTTTAAAATAATCCATCCGCCCCAATCTCACAATCATCTGTAACAATAGTTACAAAGAGTGGGTAAATGTAGGCAAAATCGGCTAAAATACGCTCCGTCATTTTAATTAAATAACAATTTACCCCTTGCCAAAGTGAATAAATATTGGCAAGATATAGCCATGATTTTTTCGCCCTTATTTTTGGGCGTCTTTATATCTTTACAAAAGACAATTTAAATACTATTTGACATAAGGCATGACCATGACCAAGCAAATCCTACTCATCGAAGACGACCCAGATTTGGCAGAGCTTATCAGCGACTATCTGTCCATGAACTATTATGAAGTTCATCACGCCCCCACCGCCCAAGAAGGGCTTGACCTACTAGAAGCCAAAGAGCGTGACATTAACCTTATCGTGCTTGACCTAATGCTCCCTGACATGGATGGCATGCAGGTCTGCCAAAAGGTGCGAGCCTCCAAGAATGTGATGATTAATAAAGCACCCATCATCATGCTCACCGCCAAGGGCGACACCACCGACCGTGTGCTGGGCTTAGAGATGGGGGCAGATGACTATATTTCCAAACCCTTTGAACCTCGTGAACTGCTCGCACGTATTCGTGCGGTGTTACGCCGTCATGAGACCCCCAATCAAGCCGATACTGACTCAGGCAGTCTTAGCTTTGGGCGTTTGACGGTGTTTCCTGACAGCCATGAGGTAACCATTGATGATAACATTGTCCGTCTGACCACGCACCAATTTCAGCTACTCCACTACTTTGCCACTCATGCAGGAAAAGTACTAAACCGTGAACAGCTCTGGCAAGCCATGCCCAATGACGACAGTTCAGAGAATATTGACCGTGCCATTGACGTGCATATCTCACGCCTTAGAGCCTTGATTGAAGACAATCCCCGTCAGCCCAAACGTATCATTACCGTGCGTGGCGTGGGTTATCAGTTCGCCACTGACCAAGTATAATCTTACCAAACATCCAATTCTTATGGGATTGGATGTTTATTTTTTAATGGCGGTTTAATAAATATATCAACCAAACCAATACCCTGTTAAACTGCCATTTTATTTTAAATCCACTTGCTACCATCCATGCCCCACAGAAACAACCTACCGCCCAGCTTTGGTTTTCGCTCGCTGTTTGCACGGCTGTTTATCAGCGTGTTTTTGGCGATTATCGCCTTTGCCATTGCCATGATTTTGCTTGCCCAGCTTGTCCATAACAACTCCGACAGCATGAAATCTAAGGTTATCGCAGGACAAATTATCGGACAGATTGACCCATTTTTGATAGAAGTGGATGATGCCATGTTGGGTAACGATCGTTTACAAGCCCGATTTATTCTTGCTGTGGTCAAAAAGAGCTTTGATATCTTTGATGAGAGCCTAGAAGCCAAAATTGGCTTATACGATAAAAACCGCAATCTCATCTTAAAAACCGAAAACAGCGAATTACCCGAACGTCTGCCCCCCACCCCATCATGGCTTGCTCAAACCCTACCAACGCTATCGGGCAATGACCCGCATCATGTCATCTTAAAGACCAGTTCAGGCTACTGGGTGTGGTATGAGAGCCGAAAACCACCCAAAGAGCGTCCATTTTTGGGTGTGGTTAATTTCTTTACTGGCACACTGCTACTCATTCTCATCATGACAGCAGTGCTGTGGGGCATCACTCGCAACATGACATGGCGACTAGACCAGATGAGTCGCAAGATGGCAAAAATGGGCGATGGTGATTTTAGCGTACGTGTTGATCAAACAGGCAATGATGAAATTGCCATGCTTGCCTATGGCTTTAACCAGTCTGCCGAGAAAATAGAGCGACTTATCAATGCCAACAGCCTGCTCCTTGCTCACGCCAGTCATGAGTTTAGGACGCCGATTACTCGGATTCGCTTGCAGATTGAGATGATGGACATGCTCACCCAAAAGCTAGACCCTGCTGATAAAGCCAAATTTGACAAACGTGCCTATGCCATCAACCGTGATCTGACAGGGTTAAATGATTTGGTTGAGAGCATCCTTTTGGTCAGTCGTCTGGATGCAGGTCATGCCCTACAAGCCAATGAGAGCATAGATTTGGTAGAGCTTATCAAAAGTGAATGCCAACACTACACCGAAGCGACACTCTTTGCCGAACCCATAACAATGATGGCTCAGCCCAAACTACTGACGCATTTGGTACGCAATCTCATCAATAATGCTCTCATCCACGGCACGCCCCCAGTAGAGATTTATGTCTATGGCTCACCAAGTCTGACAGAGGCGGGCGTTATCCCCAAAGCACTCATTGAACTTAGCAAAGATGATGAATACATGAACACGCCTACCACCTATGACATCACAACCACGTGCAACATAGAAGATAAGGAACTGGCAAGCCATCTTAATATAAATGATGAGGGACAAAACGACCAAGAGGCAAGCAAATCCATCAGTATCAACGAAAACAATAAAACCTCAGAGCAGTCCATTCAAGATACGCCATTAGAGAAGCACACCCGTGCATTTTTTAAACTACTCTCTCGCAACAAAGACAAGGAGCATGGCAAAAAAAATCTCTATGCCATCATGGCGGTCATCGACCAAGGAGCTGGCATTCCTGTGGATAAGCGTGAAGATATTTTCAGCCCCTTTGTGCGACTAAAACAGGAGAAAAAAGGCTCGGGGCTTGGGCTGTCGCTGGTCACCCAAATCGCCGAAGCCCATGGCGGACATATTAGCACCGACACATGGCAGGGCAAAACTCGCTTTTTGGTGGTGTTGCCGATAAATCAGGATGGTTAAAATTCACGATAAAGCGACAAATACACTCTCTGATTTTAATATTGATATAACTGGGGAATATTACTCACTGTATCCTTATAGACCCAATTTAGCGTAGGTTTTACGCCTTTGTATTGCCATTTTGGATTAAATAATGACACATGATAGATCTTTTCTCTATCCACTCTCGGTATAGAGACAAGCTCATGTTTAGTGTCAAACTCTTTTTTGGTTGTTAAATAACGAGCTTGCAAGCCGATATTATCATCAACAGATATTGCTATCCGCCATCATGCCTGATTTTTGATTATCATATTGATGATTTTCAGTATTTTCTATTTGATGATTTAACCCAAAGAATGTGGCATGGCGATTTTTATGATAAAAAACCGCTCACCCTAAGGCAAGCGGTTTTATCATTACTCATAATGTGCGTGCCACTTCATGAATCTCAAAGACCTCAATCTTATCACCCACGGCCACATCATAGCCTTTGACCGCCAGACCGCATTCCATGCCTGCTTTGACTTCATTAACATCGTCTTTATAGCGACGCAATGATTGTAACTGTCCTGTAAAGATAACTTTGTCATCACGCAAAACACGGATGGGCTTGTTGCGATAAATCGTGCCTTCTTGTACCATACAGCCTGCTGCTGCCCCAAACTTGCTAGAACGGAACACATCACGCACCTCGGCAACACCCAAGATTTTTTCACGATGCTCAGGGGCAAGCATGCCACTCATCGCTGCTTTGACATCGTCAATCAAGCCATAAATCACGCTATAATAACGAATGTCAAGCCCTGCCTCATCTGCTTTACGCTTGCCAGCATTGTCAGCACGCACGTTAAAGCCAAGCAGAACCGCCTCACTAGACTCCGCCAAGATGACATCAGACTCAGTGATGGCACCCACACCCGAGCTAATTACACGCACTTTGACTTCATCGGTTGATAGCTCATCTAACGCACTAAGCAGGGCTTCTAGCGAACCACGCACGTCTGTTTTTAGGATAAGATTTAGGGTTTTTGCCTCACTGCCCATGTTGGCAAACATGTTTTCTAGACGCATTTTGTTTTGGCGTTCAAGCAAACGTTCACGCTCACGAGCGATACGAAAATCCGCCACTTCACGGGCTTTTTTCTCATCAGAGACCACCAAAAACTCAGAACCTGCCATCGGAGCATCAGGCAAGCCCAAAATCTCCACAGGAATGGATGGCCCTGCCGACTTGATACGCTCACCATTCTCATCGGTCATGGCACGCACTTTGCCATAGAACTCGCCTGCCAGCACTAGGTCGCCTTGTTTTAGCGTGCCTTTTTTGACCAGTAGGCTTGCCACCGCACCACGTCCTTTGTCTAGGCGAGATTCGATGACCACGCCTTGGGCAGCACCATCCACAGGAGCGGTCAGCTCCATGATTTCGGCTTGGATACTGATGGTCTCTAACAGCTCATCGATACCCATGCCTGTTTTGGCGGAGACCTTGACCAGTGACGTATCCCCACCCCAAGCATCCGTGATGATTTCTTTGACTGACAGCTCATTTAACACACGCTCTGGGTCAGTGGTGTCTTTATCCATCTTGTTCATGGCGATGATGATTGGTGTGCCAGCCGCTCGTGCATGGTCGATGGCTTCTTCGGTCTGTGGCATAACTCCATCATCTGCCGCCACCACGATGACCACGATGTCGGTCGCCTGAGCCCCGCGTGAACGCATGGCGGTAAAGGCGGCGTGACCGGGGGTGTCAAGGAAGGTAATCACACCACGGTCAGTCTCAACATGATACGCTCCGATGTGCTGGGTAATACCACCGGCTTCACCGCTTGCCACTTTGGTTTCACGGATTTTGTCCAGTAGTGATGTCTTACCGTGGTCAACGTGACCCATGATGGTAACGACAGGCGGACGCGTTTGGACGTTGCCTTGTTTCTCGGTAGCGGCCTCTTGTAGGTCATCTTCTAGTTGGGTATCAGACACAGCGATGAAGTTATGCCCAAACTCTTCAATGACTAAGGCGGCAGTGGTTTGGTCGATGACATCACCCTCACGTACCATCTCGCCCATTTTCATGAGTGACTTGATGACTTCACGCACTTTAACTGCCATTTTTTGGGCAAGGTCAGACACGATGATTTCTTCGCCCACTTCAACATTGTGGATGATTTTTTCCACAGGCATTTCAAACTTATGTTTGCTTGCTTGTGATGATTTTAGACCACGTGACTTGGGTCTGATTTCAAGCTCTTCTTTGCCTTTTTTCTTACCGCCTTTGGTACGGCTTGATGTACTGCTGGCACCACGTTTAATCTCACGACGCTCTTTTTCAAAAGACTCTTCTAATGCCGCTCCGACCAAGCCTGCTGCTAGTGGCTCATCTTTACGCACGACTGCACTTGGCACCTCGTCTTTTTCGCTATAACGATTTGCCATTTGTTTCATCTGCTCCAAAGTGCGATTTTGGGCATCAATGGCGGCACGACGGCGATTCTCCGCCTCTATCTCACGCAGTTTTTGCTCTTCGGCTTCACGGGCAAGGCGAGCTTGACGTTCTTCTTCGGTCTCGCTCTTGGCAGGTTTGGCGGGTTGTTTTTTGGCTTTGTCTACCTTGATCTCTTTTTTGCCAGATTTTACGTCACTCTTGGCAGCTGTGCCTTTTTTGACCACAGATGAGCTGACCACGCTGTCGTCTTTATCGGCTTCATCTTTTTTGGCTTTTTTGACAACCACAGACGCACTGGGCTTACTCTCGCCACCATTTACACTGCCCGAATTGGCGCGCATGGCAGCCAGTGTCGCCTCTTGGCGTTTGGCAGCTTCTTGTTTGGCACGCTCTTCGTTTTGCTTGGCTTCTAGGGCGGCAATGGCTTTGGCTTTTTCGGCTTCACGCTCGGCTTGGGCTTTGGCCTGCTCGGCAGCTAGGTCAGGTTTTTGGATGTCAAACTGCTTTTTCTTGGCACGCACGACATTGATGTTTTGGGCTTTGCCGGTGGTGGTGGTGATTTTTTTGGTGGTAGTGGTTTTTTGAGTCATGCCAATGCGGGTCTTTTGGGCTTGACCATGACTTTGTTTTAAAAACGCCACCAACGTCGCCTGCTCATCGGTTGAGACGGTGTCATCTTCGCCACGAGTGGGCAGACCTGCGTCTTTTAGTTGTTTTAAAAGCACGTCAGTGGTAATGTTAGAGTCTTTTGCTAATTCTTTTACGGTTTTTGTCGCCATTGGTTTACCTAAATTTGTTTGGTTATTTGATGAATGATTTTATCATAAAATGATGAATTTGGTGAAAATGGATGGGCAGGATGAGTCTTATTCATCCCCATGTTACCCTCCATTTTTACAAGTTGCCAAATTCTCACCAACCAAATTTGGCAATGTCCTTACGTACTCATGGCAGTACGCCCCATGACGCACGCATGGTTATTCAAACCATGACTGACGTGCTGCCATAATCAGCCTACCCGCCAGCTCACTGCCCATGCCTTCGATGTCTTCGATGTCAAACACCGCTTGTTCGGCTAGGTCGTCAAGGGTAATGATGTCACGCTCCGCCAGTTTATAAGCAATGGCAGGGGTCATCTCTTCTAGGGCAAGTAGCTCACCGCTAGGCTCTTTGATGTTTTGCTGTTTGATAAGCTCATCATTGATGATGACTTCTTTGGCACGCTCTTGGATGGCACCGATGGTCTCATCATCCAAACCATCAATGTCATAGAAAGTCTCAGCAGGCACATAAGCCACTTCTTCGATGGTGGTAAAACCAATCTCCGCCAATGCCTCTGCCAAATCTCTGTCCACTTCCAAACGCTCGTAGAACAGCGTGATAATCGCCTCAGACTCGCTTTTTTGGCGTTCTAGGTATTCAGATTCTAGCATCATGTTAAGCTTATAACCAGTCAAATCAGACGCCAAACGCACGTTTTGACCTTGTGAGCCGATGGCACGAGCCAACTGGTCGTTCGCCCCAAAGATGATGTCGGCAGTTTGGTTATCTTCATCTAGCACGATACTAGACACGTCCGCAGGCTCCAATGAGCTGATGATGTACTGAGCAGGGTCATCGCTCCACACCACGACATCGATACGCTCGCCATCTAGCTCTTGTTGCACCGCTTGGATACGAGTGCCACGCATGCCGATACACGCCCCCACAGGGTCGATACGGCTGTCGCCTGTTTTTACCGAGATTTTGGCACGCAAACCGGGCAGACGAGCCACATCACGAATCTCAATAATTCCTTCGCTAATCTCAGGGACTTCTTTGGTCATCAAGGCAACAAGCATCTCATTGCTCGTACGAGATAGCACGAGCTGACTGCCACGCCCATCACGATTGACCTTGGCAAGTAGTGCCGTAACACGACTCTTAGGGCGTAGCATTTCACGGGGCAAGGTTTGGTCTTTGGCAAGATAACCCTCCGCCCCATCGCCTAAGTCAATGACATAGCCATCACGGCTTGCTTTTTTGACTTCGCCCGTGATAAGCTCACCCACACGAGCTTCAAAAGCATCGGCAATCAAAGCACGTTCAGCTTCACGGATTTTTTGGATGATGACCTGCTTGGCTTGGGTGGCGGCGATACGCCCAAACTCAATAGACTCAATCTGCTCTTCAATGATGTCGCCAATTTGGTATTCGTTTTCGTCCAAATCACTGATCGCCTTTTGGCAAGCAGGCATCTCATGGTCTTCATCTGCCACCACCGTCCAGTAGCGATAAGTGTCATAATCACCTGTTTTGCGGTCAATGGCAACACGCACCGCTACCTCGGGTTGGTCGGTATAAACCTTTTTCTTGGTTGAAAAAACAAGTGCTTGCTCAATCGCCTGAAAAATATCATCAGGGTCAAGCCCTTTTTCATTACTGACGGTCTCAACAACGGTCAAAATCTCACGGCTCATTGCTTATCCTTAGGTTAATTGATTAATAACAACATCAATCTTGATAAATCAAATTGGCTTTATCCACATTATCAAAAGCGATGTCAAATTCTAGTCTATCTTCGGTGACCACATTCATGCTCGTCTCGCCCACGCTCGCCAGACGACCCACGACCTTACGGCGTTTGGTGTCGCCTTGCCCGATGGCGTGAATCAGACGCAAACTGACGGTCTCGCCCACAAACATCGCCACCTGCTCAGGGGTAAACAGCGGACGGTCAAACCCAGGGCTTGACACTTCTAGCACATACTCACCAGCAATGGGGTCATGCACTTCTAGTACGCCTGAGACTTGGTGATTGACCGCTGAGCAGTCCTCAATGGTGATATGCTCGCCACGCTCACGGGCATCGGCATTTACTTCGATATAGATACGAAGTAGCGATTTACGCCCTTGGGGCATAAACTCAATCCCCCAAAGCTCTACGCCACAAGCGGACACCGCAGGGGCAATCATTTGGGTAAGTTCAGCAATCTTGCTAGATGGTTTCATTTTGGCTTGGTTAATCCTATGTTAAAGCACAAATTAAAAATCAAAAGAGTTAAAAGCGGTTTGGCAAATTGCAAATACAAAAAAACCCACAAAACACGTTGGTGGGCTAAAATCATTGCTCGCCGACATCTTAACCATGTTTACTTTATCAATTTTAAAAAATAATGATAAATTTATGGAAAGATACCTTATTTTACAATTTTATAAATAATTTTAAATAAGGATTTAAAAAGTGGTAGCGGGGGCTGGATTTGAACCAACGACCTTCGGGTTATGAGCCCGACGAGCTACCAAACTGCTCCACCCCGCATCAATTTAGAACGCCATTATAGCATGGTTTTTGGCATTGTCAAGAGAAAATTTGATTTTCTTTGCAATTTTTCTCATTTTTATGGCAAATACAAAGAGCAGGCATGTCTTGATTTTTTATAAAATAAATCATCGCCCTTTTGTACCACTTTCTTGCATCCTTTATTGGAGTGCTGGGGTATTGGGACATTGGGGTCTGCTAATCCATCTTTGACAAGTCCATCTTAGGGTCAAGCCGATACACCAAAAACGTACCAATAGCCACGAGTGCCGTGATGACAATACCCAACTTCAACACAGGACTGACATCAAACAGACTTAGTAGTAATCCCCCAAAAATCCCCACACTAAACTGCAATGCCCCTTGCATGGCAGACGCCATACCCGCCCGCTTTTTTTGATATGCCAAAGCGATGGCGGTCGCGTTAGGCTGAGTAAACCCAAGCCCTGAAATACAACAAAATATCGCCATAAACACCAGCGGAAAATACGCAAGCCCCGTTAATGCCAGTACCAGCAGACAACTGGCAGAGACAAGCTGCATCAAAGCCCCAAAGCGTAGCAGTTGCACAAGGCGAAAACGACTGGTCAAAAACTGATTGACCTGCGTTAAGGCAATAAAGCCAAAGGCATTTGCCCCAAAAGCGATGGCAAACTGCTTTTCAGATAAGCCAAAATTGACCATAAACAGCTCACTGGAAATGGACAAATAAATGAAAAATGCCCCTTGTAGCACGCCCCCTGCAACCGCAGGAATGATGAACGTCTTGTCCTTGGCTAAGTCAAGATAAGAGGCAAAAGTTTGGCTAATCGGTTTGGTATTGCGATTTTCTGGGGCGAGCGTTTCTTTTAAAAACAGCTTGGTCAAGATGATATTAAATATCCCATAACCTGCCAAAAACCAAAACAGAGCATGCCAGTCGGCAAATCCCAAAATCAACGCCCCCAAACTCGGGGCAAGTATCGGAGCCAACCCCATGACCAGCACCATGAGACTAAACGCCCTTGCCCCCTGTATGGGGTTTAGGGTGTCACGAATGGCGGCACGGGTTACCACGGCTGTCACGCACGCCCCCAACGCCTGCAACGTACGGGCAGCAAACAGCACCAGCTCACTGGTGGTGGTCGCACAGATGACGGACGCCACCACAAATATCGTCATGCCCATGTACATGGGTAGTACTCGCCCCACCCTATCCGAGAATGGTCCATAAAACAGTTGCCCGAACACCAAACCAATAAAGTAAAACGGCACTGATTTGGACACTTCGGACACACTCACGCCAAAATCATCCGCCATGGTCGGCAGAGCAGGCAAATACATGTCAATGGCAAGCGGACCGATGGCAATCATCACGCCCATCATCATCACCCACAGGGTGGGAAAGGGCTTGGCGTGTGCCGCTTGGTCTTGGGAATTATTATGTGGCATATTAATATCACTTATCTTAATGCTGACTGATGGGTGTGGTTATTGGTTATTATTATGTCAATCAGCCAAATTTTACAAAAAATTAAATGAGAAAATCCGACTATTTTACCATGATTTGCCCCATTTGACGGTAAAAAATTGCACTACCAACATTGACATTTTAACCTTAAAAATTTTCACTGTATCTTGAAAACATTGAAATTGATTAATCCTAAACTTTTTGTTATAGTAACGCACTCTGTATCACAACTCATCATACACCATGACCACGCACCAAACCGACCTAGCCCACGCCATCAGCCACACGCCCATGAGTGCCTACCAATGGCTCATCGTTGCCTTGGCCGTTCTTTTAAATATGTTAGACGGCTTTGATGTGCTGGCGATTGCCTTTACCGCCAAAAGCATCCAAACCGAGCTTGGGCTGACAGGGGTGCAAATCGGTACGCTCATGAGTGCAGGTTTTATTGGCATGGCAATCGGCTCTATGGGACTGGCTCCCTTGGCGGACAAATTTGGCAGACGTCCACTACTTATCATAGCAACCGCCCTATCGGCACTGGGCATGTTTATGACGTATTTTTCGCACACAACCCAATCCATTGGCTTTTGGCGCGTGATAACAGGAATTGGCGTGGGCGGCATTTTGCCATGTACCAACGTCATCGTGAGCGAATACGCCAACCAAAAATGGCGTGGGCTTGCCATTGCCATTTATGCTTGTGGTTTTGGTATTGGGGCGATGCTTGGCGGGCTGTCAGCGGTCATGCTCCAAGATGAATTTGGCTTTCGTTCGGTATTTATGACAGGGGCGGTATTGACAGGGCTGGCACTGGTGGCACTCGTTAGCCTATTGCCTGAATCGGTGGATTTTTTAAACCAAAAACAACCTGCCAACGCCCAAACCAAACTCACCAAAATCGCCCACAAAATCGGCAAACAAGGCAACTGGCAACTGCCCACCCAAAATCAATCTGCCAAAGCCAAAGCACCCATCAGCCAATTGTTTGCCAAAGGTCAGCTAAAAACCACGCTGCTCATTTGGGCAGCGTTCATTGCCGTGATGTCGTCTTTTTATTTTATCAGCTCGTGGACGCCTGCCCTGCTAGAATCATCAGGGCTTGCCAAAGAACAAAGCCAAAAGGTTGGCATGGCAATCAGCATTGGCGGTACGATAGGCTCGCTCATCTTTGGTTTTTTGGTGAGTAAATTTACCCCAAAATCCACACTCATGGCGTTTGTTGTGCTGTCATCTTTTGCCATCATTGGTTTTGTGTTTAGCCCAACATTAACCCTTGCCCTTATCTTTGCCATTTTGGTCGGCAGCCTTGTCAATGGCTGTATCACAGGACTTTATACCATAAATCCCACGCTGTACGCCCCTGAATTTAGAAGTACAGGGGTCGGCACGGCAATCGGCGTGGGACGGATTGGTTCTATCGTCTCGCCCATTTTGGCAGGCAAGCTCTTGGATATGGGCATTGGCAAAGATGATTTGTATCTTGGGGCAAGTGGTTTTATTTTATTGGCACTGGTGGCGTTATATTTTTTAAAGCCGAATGAGCGTTGATTTTTGGGGTTTTAAAAATAAATCACAACCCAAACAAGCATTTAACCTTTTTTAATGACTTTTAACCACAGTTTTAACCACAGTTTTTTAACTCAACCACAGTTTTTTAACTCAACCACAGTTTTTTAACTCAACCACAGTTTTTTTAACCAACCCAAAGAGAGTAAGCCATGAGCCAACTTTTTCCAAACGCCAAACCTCGCAATGTCGCTCCTTATCGCAATGATGTGGTCGGCTCGTTTTTGCGTACCGACACACTAATGAATGCCAAAGCCAAGCTAAATGCTGGCGAGCTAAGTCAAGATGAGTATGATGTTATTCTAAAAGATGAGATTGGCAAACTGGTCACCAAACAAAAAGAAAACGGCTTGCACGCTGTAACGGACGGTGAGTTTAGCCGTGTGTGGTGGCATTTGGATTTTATGGCTGGATTGGACGGCGTGCAGTGGGTAGAAACCGAGAATTTTTCGGTGCAGTTTAAAGACGCCAAGCCAAAAAGCCATAGCGTCAAAATCGTGGATAAGATTGATTTTTCAGACGACCACCCTTTTATCAAAGCCTACCAAATCTTAAAAGACTGTGCTGGCGATTCCCCAACCAAATTCACCATACCCTCTCCATCCATGCTACATCTTGTGGCGTGCGTGCGTGATGTCAACTATAAGCCCATTGAACTGTATCAAGATGAAAACCACCTGTACGATGACATTGTGGCCGCTTATGTCAAGGCCATGTATAAGTTTTATGACATGGGACTGCGTAACTTACAACTGGACGATACCAGCTGGGGGCAATTTTGTGCGTTAGACAAAAAGGCAGAATTTGCCAAGCGTGGCATTGATTTTGACAAATTGGCGGTGGATTATGTTGCCATGCTAAACCGCATTGTGGATGCCAAACCTGCCGACATGCAAATCACCATGCACATCTGCCGTGGTAATTTTCGCTCAACGTGGTTCTCAGAAGGTGGCTATGCTCCGATTGCCAAAGTGCTGTTTGGCACGTGCCGAGTGGACGGCTTTTTCTTGGAATATGACAGCGAACGAGCAGGCGACTTTGCCCCACTTGCCCACATCAAAGACCAACAAGTCGTGCTAGGCTTGGTAACTTCAAAAACAGGCGACCTTGAAAACAAAGATGACATCATCGCCCGCATCCGTGAGGCCACACAATATGTGGACATCAACCAGCTTTGCCTATCGCCACAGTGCGGATTTGCCTCCACAGAAGAGGGCAATATCCTAACCGAAGAAGCCCAGTGGGCGAAGGTGGATATGATTAGAAAAATTGCTGATGAAGTTTGGGGTGAATAATTTCCCTAAAAAATTGTTTTAAATAACAAGCAAAAAGCGAAACTGGCAAATTTAGCAGTTTCGCTTTTTTATTTAGACTTCCTGCCAAACTAGGTTTTCCGTTCGCCCTTGTATCAACCCAACACCAAACCTAGATTATCTGCTAGAATGTTG
>ERZ1023425.73-NODE-73-length-29850-cov-12.534385_pt1 | contig 29850 bp, 33 predicted proteins | sample MGYA00380514_ERZ1023425 | MGnify/ENA primary metagenome ERZ1023425 (study PRJEB33173, sample SAMEA4830391) | metagenome | study: EMG produced TPA metagenomics assembly of the PRJEB25223 data set... | reverse complement strand
ATCATCTGAGTATGCCATAGGGGTATTGTAGCATATTTTGGGTTCGGTTGGTATACACTGGTGTAGCACCATGAAAAGAGACCCAGCCAGTCTCTTACTGGCTTATGTCAGTGTCCCCCACATCAACCCACAAACCAACCAGTTCTACCGAACTGTCCATCAAGGCTAAATCACAAGGAGAAATATCATGAAGCCTTTTAACATCTTTCTTATCATCATGCTAACCCTATCATCCCTAACCCTAACCGCCTGCGACCCATTTAAAGGTCTAAGAGGCTATGGACAAGAATCAGGAGCAAATGGAAAATTTAAAGGATTTAAAAATGCTAGGGGGGGAATGTGTCAAAATGTACAGGAAGTACTTTGTCAGCAGGAACAGGCTCATCTTATCTAAGCTATCACGGTCTCCCCCTAGAAATCGGCGGTAACTTTATCTGCGATGGCGACACCCCCAAACTTCCCAAAGACTGCCAAGGTCGGGAGATTCGTAGTGAAGCAGAATTAAATGCCTACACCACAAAACACCAATTACCGTAAGGAACGATTGTTTATGATTGCAGTACTGGCACACCAAAAATCCCTGCTGAATTTATGCCTATGATGAAGAGATTGGAGGCAGAAAAACCCACCTGCAAAGACAGCCGTGGTCGTAAACGTCCTTGTGTATAATTGTGGTATGATGTGGGGTATACAACTACAGTTATAGACTTACCATTTGAGCTTTCTTGGTTAAATCATGTTTATTTTAAGGGCAAGTGGCAATTATTTTTGCGTCCAGTCCTGATTGGTGCATTTCAATTGACCACCAGTCTCCCAAAAATGCGATTTTCTAGTTTTAACCAGTCGTGTTGTTCCTTTTTGGGATTTTAGGACGCAAAAGCTTGCCTTATGATAACGATAACGGTATTTTTTCATATCTTCGGCGGCGACTTTTATATATATTTCATAGGAGCTATTGTGAATAAATTTATGTGAAACATCATAGCCATAACTGATACAATGACCATTATAATGAAAATTATTTTCTTGTAATGGCAGTAATTTTGGGTCTTCTCCCCCCATATCCCTAAGATAAAAACTACTGATTTCTTTATTGGCATTTAGACTAAAACAGGGATAATCATCCACCAAAGAAATCAACACTTCGCCATCTTCTTTACTAAGATTAACAAATGAATTGGCATAACCCATTGAAAGAGAGGATAGTGTCATTAAAATAATAAAAAACTTATACATCATTGTGTTTTGGTAAAAGTGCTGCATCTTTTGGATTCCTATCAAATTTAGCTATAATCATTCTAATATCTGCAAGCTGAGAGGCATTTAAGTTGATTAAACCATGTGCAATATTAACATAATAATCTGCAATGATAGAGGCTTGCTGCTCCATATTAAAGTCAGATAAGTCTTGATTGGATTGAACTTTAGAAAGATACTCATAAGCATTGGCTACTGGATAACCATCATGATGTATATAATTTCTATTCCCGAAATAACCCCCTTTGAGTGCAATAATAATACCATTTAAAAAAGGCGAGTAACCTAATTGGTACTGCCATACATGGGCCATTTCATGAACAAAAAGATTTTTTGAAGAAATAACATCCGGAAATACCCTGCTAGGTGAAGTATAATCCTCTTCGTAAATATCGTCAGGAAAATGAATGGTGCCAAAGGGTGTCATGGCAGTTTGACTGGGTTGAAAGATTGGGATAAATCGTCCATGATGAATCTTAACTTTATCATAGTCAATGCTGTCTTTAAATATCGGCATGACAAGCTTACGCTCATTTGCGGTAAGCCCTCTATATTTACCAAAAATAAGTTGCAATATTTTCTTTGAAATGCCAATCAGTGAATTGGTAAGTAGAGTAGGCTGACTTTGGTATTGATTGATAGGCAAATCATACATGGCAATCTCTGCACTTGCACTACAGCAGTCCATAAGTACAGGATAACTAATTTCTACCAATTCCAAGGCGGTATCTGCCTGTATACGCTCTGTACAACCCTCATCGCAGGTTACCCCCTTAATGATAGAACCATCGGAAAATTTGAGTTCATATACCATGCCTGTAAGCAATGTACCGTCTTCACTTTGCAGGACAAACTGTTCATCAAACAAAGGTGTGGCAGAATCGGTGTTGCTGGAAGCTTTGTGAGCAGCACCCTTACCTTTTGTTATTTCTACCACAAACTGTGATTGCGAGGCAATGAGTTTGGCACCACAAGCAGTCATCATGCCATCTAATGCTAAAGATTTGCCAAAGGTATTGGCACTAGAGGTGCCTTCAATAATAGGAAAGGTACCTCGGCATTTTGGGCAAGTAACCATGTCGCCCATACAAGCGCCTGTTTTTCCATAAATATTTAAATTAGAGGAGGCGGTGATGACTGTACCACCATGTGTCGTAGCATCACCTTGTCTTATGGCAGGACAAACGGACATAATAATTACTCTCTATAAACTTTCGATATGATTATCGTATCATTAAACAAAGTTGATATCAATCATGTTTGTGGCACACTATCGTAAAAGTTAGCTTGCTCTGTGTTTGTATATTGAGAGAGCCGTTTCTCAAGACTAAATAAGGAGAGACCTTATGAAAACCAAAGCCATGCTTATTTTATCAATCCTTTTATCATCATTTACCCTAACCGCCTGCGACCCATTTAAAGGTCTAAGAGGCTATGGTCAAGAAGCAGGGGCAAATGGTAAATCAAAGAGATTTAAAAATGCTCGAGGTGAGGCGAGGTTTGATTGTCAAAAAGGATTTATACATGCTCATGAAGGAAATAGCTATCCAGAAAAACACGGTCTCCCCCGTGAAATCGGTGGTAACTTTATCTGCGATGGCGACGCCCCCAAACTTCCCAAAGACTGCCAAGGTCGTGAAATCCGTAGTGAGGCAAATTAAATGCCTTTACAACCAAACACCAATTACCCTTAGCTTTAAATGGCTTTATTTGTAAAAATGGTGTTCCTACCATTCCTGTTAAAGATTTAGAATACTGGAAACGCCATGAATCTATCATGCCCACCTGCAAAGACAGCCGTGGTCGTAAACGTCCTTGTGTATAATTGTGGTATGATGTTGCCATCATGTAGGGGTTATACAAACCCCCTACACTCACGCTCGTACAGTCAAAAAAGGAGGATTGGGGCGAACGTTTTAACCCAAGTGTGGCTGTATAAATTTTAATAGTAATTGTTGTTATTTTGTTCTAAATGATGTATGATTTTATAGGGTGATTTAGACATCTATTTGATGTGGTCGGGTGGCTTCTTTTGTTTGATTTATTATGAGCATAGCAACGTTGATGATTGGTGAAGTATGGTTAAACGCAAAAATATATTAGGAATATTGGGTTGTGTGCTATGTATGACGACCGCACACGCCAACACTGGGGCATCAGAAGATAAGGCAAGGCAGTATGCTCGCCAAGCCATTTTTGAGAGCTTAGCAGAGGCAGATAGAGAGCTCACCGCAGAGGAGAGACAGGTTGAGGATGAGATTATCAAGGCGTATTTGATTTTGCAAAAGGAGCATGAGCAGTCACTGACACAGTTACAAATGGCTCAGACCCCACCAACCACAGACAGTCACAACAATGAACTGCTGGCAAAAAAATTATTAGAACTCAAACAGTCAATGCATGAGTTTTTTTTGGATAGAAATTTTGGCATGGAGCATCGTTCTGCTTTGGTTTATCCTGATGATTCACCCGATAAGACAGCAGTGGATGATGAGACATCAGAAGGTCAGACGAACCAGACCAACCATGAGAATGACAAGGCAGATGAAAAATAAGTTAATGTCCCAAAGCTTTACACGCAGTTGGGTTTTACTGCCAAAGATGATGTTGCTAGGACTGCTGACGACATCGACCATCGCAGTGGCTGACCTAGATGATGAATACTTTATTGCCCATCAAGTGGCTCAGTCCCATCAAATCCCAGGTCTTCTAAAAGGCGATACCGAGACTCTGGTCAATGAAGCGCTTGCTGAGCTTATCAAAACCCATAAGCAAAAAGAACTTATCAAACAGTACCATGAGGACAAAGCGACTTCATCCATGCTAAAACAGAGCATGGCAGAGTCGGTATCTTCATCTGAGTTTGACTCTTGGTTGAATGAAAAAATCGCCACCATTTACATGGATTTGTATGATGTGGCACAGCTTAGACAGATGTACAAAGACAGCCGCACCCGAGGCGACGTAGATAAGCCCTCTGATGACATGACGGTTTATTTGTCACAGTACATTCAGTCAAGCCTCTCTTATGAGCATAAAAAAGAACTTCAAGAGCAGTTATTTTTAACAAAACTCAAAGAAACCACCAAAAACATCTTAGACCAACATGCCAAGCCTGATAATCCAGATAAGGATGATGATGAATATTATTAAACGCACAAAAGGTCTGTGGGCTATCTTGCTACCCATGATGGCTCTGTATGGCTGTGCTTCTTTGCCGTCAAGTGATGACAAAGCACCCTCTGAGATTGACGTGATTTTGATGTCTGACGCCGACATCAACGAGGATATATTGGGTGTTGCTTCACCTGTTCGTCTGACATTATTACAGCTAAGTTCTGAGATACAGTTTAGACAACTGCCACATATGATGAGTGATGACAAATCCTATGGCGAGCTTTTGGGTGGAAGCATGCTTGAACAGACTGATGTCACCCTAAGACCTGATGAGCTTTTAGAATTCAAGCTTCCCCTAAATGACAAAACCAAATACCTAGGAGTGGCGACAGCTTATCGTGATGAGTCAAATGATTGGAAGCAATCCCTGCAAAAGCAGGATAAACGCTGGTATCAAGTCAGGGACAATCATTTTTTATACTTGCATGTTCAGCCACAGGGCGTGGTTCAGTTATCCAAACAAGAAGCTTTGAGCAAAATGCTTGCCTTTAAACTCAAAGAGCAGGGCAAGAGCATGGAGGATTTTAAAAAACTCACCAAGCGTGAGCAAGACAAAGCATTAAAAAAACTTGAAAAAGCACTTGAAGAATCCGCACCTGCTGACATGTCAAAGGGTTATTTTTCATCACCCAAGCCAAAGATGGATGCGGTTGATGTCTTAGGGGATGGTAAAACTGCTACGGATAAAGCATTGATGGCGGATTGATGTGATTTTGATATTTCTACAAGAGGTGAGCGTATGATTGATTTTAAGGTTGTTTGGGGAGAAGGTACGTTAATCTCACCTCAGCATTTTCAACAGCAAGAGCGTTATTTTGAGACACTGATTAATAATTTTGCACTCAATAAAAACCATCATTGGGGTTTTAAAAACTTGGATTTTAATGAATCCGCCAAGGAAATGGGTATTTTGGAAGTGGCACAGGTCAGCGGTTTTTTTAAAAATGGCTTGTATTTTGAAGAGACTTCTCAAAGCTGTCCAAGATTAAAGATAGAAATTCCGCCAAACATAGAATCCGAAACCGTGTATTTGGCATGGTCAAATGAGTCTGTATACCAGCAAAACTATGCCATGATTGATGATGCTGATGGTATAAATGCTCAGTATATCCTGCACGGTATTGAGCTGTCAGATGTCACCGAATTAAATTCTGCCAAAAGACAGGTCGTCGTTGCCAATAAAAACTTGCGTTTGGTGTTATCAAGCCAGCTTGGCGATGGCATGATTCACCTGCCTGTTGCCAAGATTTTATCAAGCAACGCTAACGGCGAGTATTTTCTAGACAAGACATTCATTCCGCCATTTTTGAACGTGAACAAAAATGAGATTCTAGCCAACCATCATCAAGAGTTGCATGGCATATTAAAACAGCGTATTCAATCCTTGACCGGGGTTTTGATCAACCCATCTCTAATGACAAGTAATGATGTTAGAGACTTCCTGTTTTTACAGACCCTCAATCGCTATCAGGCTTATATGCACCATACCGCCACATTGCCTGTGATACATCCTTGTGAATTATATGAAAGTTGGTTAAAACTCTATGGTGACCTAAGCACGTTCGAGCCAACCAAAATGAACTTGGCATTGCCGAGTTACCACCATGACAATCTCAAAGAATGTTATGCTGAACTCATGGCGTTGCTAAAACAGGCTCTGTCGATTGTGCTAGAACAAAAAGCCATTCTCATTCCGTTTGAGATGACTGATGAGACGACCCGAGTTGCTATTACACCCGATAAGTCACTGCTTAATAATTGCCGTTTTGTATTGGCGGTGAATGCCAATATCCAGCCGGAGACATTAAGACAGACGCTGCCAGCGACCATCAAGATCGGCTCTGTTGAAAAAATAAAAGATTTGGTGGCTTATCATCTGCCTGGGGTCAAGGTTAATGCATTGGCAACAGCACCCAGAGAGCTCCCATATTATGCAGGGTTTAGCTACTTTGAGCTTGATAAGACTTCTGAGTTGTGGGCGGATTTGCACCAATCATCAGGCATGGCACTACATCTGGCGGGTGAATTTCCAGAGTTGCAAATTGAATTTTGGGCAATCAAACCTGTTTATTGATTAAACAGACATGATAAGTTAAGTTGTGATAATAATGTATTTAAACAGGACAAATCATGCAAGCGGTCAGATTTGAAGAAATTGAGACAGGATTATCCAGTCAGCAGAGTGCCTCTATCAGTGCTGATGACAGCAATCCTTTGGTAAAATCAGCCATCCCCTTGTTTGCGATAGCCTCTCAGATGAAGTACTACTATAGCAATCTAGGGAGTGCAGAAGTATTAAAACATCTAAAAGCACAGATTGAGGCTTTTGAAGAGCAGTCTGAGGGCATGGGTGTGCGTTATGAGACGGTTCGTGCTGCCAGATATTGTTTATGCACGTTGCTTGATGAATTTGCCGCCAAGCATGGTTGGGCGGATCAAGAGTGGATGGCAAACAGTCTATTGGTCACGTTTCATAGTGAGACGTGGGGTGGCGAGCAGTTTTTTGCCATGTTGGATAAAATCAAGGCAGAGCCCCAAAAGAATCTTAACTTAATTGAGTTTATGTACTATTGTTTGGTTATTGGGTATATGGGTAAATATCAAGTACTCAATAATGGACAGGTCAGCATTCATAACCTCAAAAAAGAGCTAGAAAAACTCATCGCCAAATACAAGTCATTGCCCTCATCGCCATTGTTGATGGATAGGCCATCAGCAGGCGAGCTAAGCGGTATTAGAAATAAGGTGGTGCCTATTTGGGTGATGGCACTGGCTTTTGGTTTGCTGTTATTGGGGCTTTATAAAATCTTTGATTATCAGCTTACAAACAGAACAGACAGCATCAATCAATCCATACAAGCACTGACCATTCCCGTCAAGCAAGAAACGCCCGTTGCAAGCACACAACCAAGAAGGCTGACACCACTACTCAAAAATGAGATTGAAAGCGGGCTTATTGAGGTCAGTGAGACACCAACAGCAAGCAAGATTACCATCTTGGGTGATGAGCTGTTTGCCTCAGGCTCAGACAAGATAGAAGATAGATTTTTCCCTGTATTGGCAAGTGTGAGCCAAGCCCTAAATATCGTCCATGGTCAGATTATTGTTTCAGGCTATACTGACGATAGACCAATCAGTAGTTCGGCTTACCCCTCTAACTGGCACCTATCACAAGGAAGGGCGGATGCAGTTAAGCAGATTTTGCTCAGATATATTGAAGATGCTTCTCGAGTGCGTTCTGAGGGTAAAGGCGACCAAAATCCTGTACTGCCTAATGATTCTGAATTAAACAGAGCGAAAAATCGCAGAGTAGAAATCATTGTGTATTTGGATGAAGGTTCGCCATTGCTAAAAGATACCGAAGGCACGCAAATTAACACAATACAATAATGGGGTGATAATGAACTTTTTATCGATGATAAATGTTGGGATGCTATGGGGTGGATTTGGGGCGGTATCTCTAATCTCTATGATTTGGTTTGGGGGTGCTTATCTTCAGATAGGTACATGGAAGCCTTTGGAGCCAACTTGGGTAAAAGTCTTGTTAAGTTGCCTTATTGTGCTGGTGGTAATCGGGGTAAATGCCTATAAATGGTATAAACAAAGACAGCTTAACAAACACGTCATGGAAGAGCTAAAAGCTAGCGACCTATCCTCTGATGATAAAGCAGTCAATAAAAACAAAATCACCGAACAGTTCAATTCGGTGGATTTGATTTTGCAAAAACATAATGATACACAAAATAAAAACCTTGTACAAAGACTATTTACGGATAAAAAAGGTTATATCTATCAAAAACCTTGGTTTTTGTTGATGGGTGCTTCAGGCGTTGGAAAGACCACCTCCATTCTAAATTCGGGGTTGAAATTCCCCATTGGCACCGTGGAGAATACTTCTAGGTTGGCAGGCACACAAGATTGTGACTGGTTTTTGACGGATGATGCGGTACTGATTGATACAGCAGGTAGATTCGTTGAGCAGGACAATCAGTCAAAAAACAGTGATGACTGGCAGGAGTTACTCCATCTATTAAAGCGGTGCCGTACCAAACAACCCATCAATGGACTGGTGTTGATGATTGGGGCGGACGACATCATGAAAAATGATGAACAGTATCTAGAAAGCCAGCTGTCCGAATTTAGAATTAGATTGCAAGAGGTGCAAAACACATTTAACATCAGCTTCCCATTTTATGTGGTCATTAATAAAATTGACCTCATCACTGGTTTTGGGCAGTATTTTAATTATCTTACCGAAGAGGATAGAAATAAGGTATTTGGCATTACTTTGGATGTTTTGTCCGATAATTCGGCAGAAAAGATAAATATCATCACCAAAAAATTAGACGACATCGCAGAATCCATTGAGTTAAATATATTTAACAGTGTGGCATATAACAATCAACAGAATGAACCATCGGATTTAGCATTGTCTTTTGCCTCAGAATTTGCTGACTTTACCACGCACCTAAAAAGCTATCTCAAAAAACTCCTAAATCTGTCAAAATATGATGCCATGCTTCATTTGGGCGGGGTTTATTTTACCAGTTCTGCTCAGCAGGAAATGGGGGAAATGGCTCATGCCAATCCCAAATACCAACTGCAATCCAAATACATCCAAGACAATAACGGCTTAATGTTTGGTTCGAAGCCTTATTTTATTAATCATTTTTACCATTTTGTTTTGATGGAGACGTCCAATTTGGCAGGGACGGATGCTTCTTGGCTCAAGAAGCAAAGAATGGTTTATTGGGGGTTGTGCTTGTTATTGTCGGCATTAACCATTGCGTGTGCGGTGATTTTTATCAAGGCTTTCTTCAAGAACTCAGCGTATCTTGATAAGGTGGAGAAAAACACCCAAGAGGCTCATGCCATGTCAAGCTCGGTGGATGGTGGTAATGCCTTGGCAGTACTTGATTTTGCCAACAAAGTTAGGGTTATCCCCAATCGTGACATATCAGCAGAGCTAACCCAAAAAAGTTTTTTGGGCGATGTTGGTCTAAATGATTATGACAGGATTTATGCCATCTCACAACAAAAATATCGTTCGCTTGTTGAGGAGAGTTTGAACGAACTCATCTCCACCACCATCAAAGATAAGCTCAAAAATAACACCGCCCAAGGCTCTTTGGCGGGACTATATCAAAATCTAAAAGCCTATCTCATGCTTTATGATAATAAGCATTATGATGGCAAATTTATCGCCGGATGGGTGCAATCCAACTTGCCTAATGAAGCATTTGAGTCAAACGCTGATAACTTTGAGCAGTTAAAGCAAATATTGATTGAAAAAAAAATCACGCCAAACGACCCCCAAGATTTGGCGATGATAAATAAAGCCCGAGAGATGTTGGCAGGGCAGGATATTGGTAATGTGGTCTATGCCGATTTGATAGGATATACCCAAACTCTTGACACCAAAGGCATGCCGTCCGTATCTTTTGTGTCCATGGGCGGTTCTGCCACGCAAAGCTTATTTCGCAGGGTAAGTGGCAAGACATTGAATTCTCCCATGCCAGTACTGTACACAAAATATGGCTATCAGAATCTGTTTTTGCCTTATGTCAATACTCGCCTAGATAATTTTTATAATACAGAAAATTGGGTCATGCCAAACAATGCTTTTTTTGCCTCAAAAGAGCAGGTGTTGTCAGATATTTATCAAAAATACACCAATGATTATATCACCTATTGGCAACAGTACATTGCAGACATTAGGATGTTAGAACCAAAAAATTTACAACAAACCATCGTCATGTCAAAGCAATTATCAGAAAAAAACTCCTCTTTGGCAGGTATCATCCGTGGTATTTATGATAATACCAACCTTGTGGAGGAGGTTACCAAGCCGACACCTGATGTTGCCAATGATGCCACGGCGAACACAGGTCAGGAAGTCAAGCAGGACAAGGAAGCTGTGATGCAGGCCAAAAAGACCGCCAAGACCAACGAAACTTCTGCTCAGATGAGAGGCTATCTGCAGGATGTGGCAACTCATTTTTCTCAATTTCATGTATTAGTCCAAAGCAGTGAAGGCATGCCATCTCAGTTGGATGAAATTGCCAAATCAATCAATGACCTGTATGTGTATTTGGTGGCATTGCAGATGAGTATGCAAAACAATGATGCACTGATGCCTGATAACAAACCGGTCATTAACTATCAGGCTCAGGTCAGTCGTCTGCCTGACCCGTTTAGACCCATGTTAGACCAATTTGTGGGGCAGATATCCCAAACGAGCAAAGACTATCAGCAAACCTATAAAGACGAGCAAGCACAAGCCGTCATCGAAGAGCAAAAAAAAACGGTGCTGTCCATCGCTGAACAACAAGATGCTCATGTCAGGCAAGGCTGTGAAAGCTTAATCGCTGGAAAGTATCCTTTTGACAAATCAGCCCCTCAAGAGGTATCGCTTCAAGAGTTTGCTAAAGTATTTGGCTCGGAGGGTTTGTTCATGCAGACATTGCAGAGTAATATTTTGGTGAATGAGCGACTAAGTACCCCTTTTTTGTCGCTACTTGAAGGCTCGGATAGGCATAAACATTACCAAAACGCCCAAAAAATTAATACAAAATTTTTGGCGGGCTCCAAAAACCCTGCATTGGATTTTACGATGAAAATCATGGCGATGGATAAAGACATTAAAGAGCTGTCCGTAAGTTATGATGGTACGCAGACCACCTATTATCATGGACCTCAAAAAAGCATCAAACTCTCTTGGCCATCAACACAAAAAAGCATGACTCTAAAAGCCATGGATTTTAATAACCAAAGTCATGGCTTGGAAGTGAAAGGTGATTGGTCTGTGTTTAGATTGATGGATAAGGCAAGTCGGATTATTAATACCAAAGACAACAAAGGGGTGATTGCAACCTTTGAATTGGATAAACATGAAGTACATATTGAGTTTAAGTCTATCTCTGGCACAAATCCTTTTTTGCTTGGTGAGTTAAAGGGGTTTGTATGTTAGTGTCATTTTATGGTAAATTGCCTCACCATGCCGAGTTCCTAACATCACACAACTTGCCATTATGGTCTAAGACCATCACTGACTGGATGATTCGAGGGCGGGGTCAGCTTGGTGAGATGATTTTAAAGCAAAATCACAAAAGACCAAGCGTGTATTTTTTTATGATAGATGGTCATGACTTACCAGTTCAGATTTCAGGTATTTTTTTGGCGAGTCATGACAGCAGACACAGGGAGTTCGCCTTTGTGTTGTTTCATGAATATGAAAAGCGGTCGTTAATGTTGATTAGGGATGGTTGTCAAGATGCCATTAGGCAGGCGAGTTTCGACATTTCGTTGCTTGCAGATATGAATAATGGTGAGCTGTTGGATGGCTATGAAGATTTTTTGCAAAGAACTGAAGTGCCATTAAACGAAGGCGTCTGGCAGAGTGCCTGCTATGCCCCAGAGCGTTTGAGTTCCACACAGTTAAATAGTACACTTTATCGTAAATTAATCATGAGTTCTTAGGAGGATTGGATGGATGACTTTTTGGCACCATTGCACGATGAGCAGGTAGCAGGGCATAATATCGAGTATGATGACGATTTTTTAAACTTGATGAGCCTACTACAAGACAAGCCAGAGCAACAATATGGCGATTTGGTGGTTGAGGCTGGAATCAAGGACTGGCGTGCTATTTATGAGTCTTGTTATCAGCTTTTACTGCATAAGAGTAAAGATTTGCTTGTCATGAGTTATTTTACTCAAAGTGGTATTGTACTAAATGGGCTTATGGGGTTAAAAGAAGGGTTGTTTATCATTAAGGGTAATCTTGAGAAATATTGGGAGGATGTCTTTCCAAAGCTTGTTGATGAAGATGGTGATTATGACCCTGATTTTCGGGTGAATGCACTGTCTTTGTTCTTCGCTCCTGATGGTATCTTAAAAGACCTAAGAAATGCCCCTTTGGTTAAAAATGGATTGTCAGGAAAGTTTCATACGGTAAAAGAGATAGAGGCTTTCTTGGAGAGCTATGATGAGTCACTATATGCTGGAGGCATTCAAAGGCTGGTCATTGATTTGTCTGTTGCCTCCGAAGATGGGCACTCGCCCATAAGCCAGCTAAAAGAGGCGGGCGTGCTCATATTGGCAATCAAGGCACTATTTGAAAAATATGAGATAAGTGGTCTAAAATTTGAGCCTACCGAGCAGTTGATTCAAAAGATTTTGGATTTACTAAGCCAATCAGGAGAGTCTGGTTTGGAGCGACAAGATGTTACACCAACCAAGATGAACGACATAAAAACAGCAGAATCTGTCGTGCCTGTGATGAACTGGGCAAGCTATTCTGTGAATTCAAGAGAGGATGTGCAATTATTGCTTGAAAAGATTCATGTGTATTTTGAAAAGCACGAACCTTCACATCCTGCACCACTATTTATCAGGCGCATTCAAAAATTGATGAATCTTAATTTTTATGAAATAATGAAAGACATCAGTCCAGAATCATTAGATAGATTGGAAAATTTGGTGGGACAACCCTTGCCTAATGATGATGAATTTAATTAAACCTAAGTCAAACCCATAGGAGATGACATGAGTAGTAAATCCGCTCAGAAATTTATTGCTAAAAACCGCTCGCCTCGTGTTCAGATTGAGTATGATGTGGAGGTGTATGGCACCGAAAAAAAGATAGAATTGCCCTTTGTGATGGGTGTGTTTGCTGACTTGGCAGGCAAAAGCAAGCAGGAATTGCCAAGTATTGCCGATAGAGCATTCATGGAGATTGATGCGGACAATTTTGACGACCGAATGAAATCAATCAAGCCTAGAGTTGCTTTTAATGTAGCTAATAGATTAGAAGAGGATGGGACTCAGCTCGGTATTGAAATGGAATTTGAAAAAATGGAGGATTTCTCACCAGAGCAAATCGCACAAAAAATTGACCCATTAAAGCAACTCTTGGATGCAAGAACAGAGTTGTCAAATCTACTTTCCTATATGGATGGTAAGGCGGGGGCAGAAGATTTGATTGATAAGATTCTATCTGACAATGAGCTACTTCAATCTTTGGCAACTTTGCCAAAAAACGCCACATCAGAAGATAATAATTCCTAAGGAGGCGTCATGACTACGCAACACGAACATCAAACGCATACCCAGACTCAGACCGTTTTTGATAACGACTTTGAGGCTTTGGTCAATAAAGAATTCAAACCCAAATCCAAGCAAGCAGAAGATGCGGTTCAAGGTGCGCTAAAAACATTGGCTCGCCAAGCACTGGGTAACACTGTCAAGCACTCATCGGATACTTATCAAACCATCCAAGCAATCATCGCTCAGATTGATAAAAAGCTATCCGACCAAATCAATGAGATTATCCATCACGAAGAATTTAAGCAAATGGAGAGTGCTTGGCGTGGACTACATCATCTGGTCAATAATACCGAGACCAATCACCTGCTTAAAATCAAGGTTATGCCTCTAACCAAAAAAGAACTCTCTCGCAACCTCAAGAAGTTTAAAGGGGTGATGTGGGATCAAAGCCCAATATTCAAAAAAATCTATGAAGAGGAATACGGGCAGTTTGGTGGCGAGCCCTTTGGTTGCTTAGTGGGAGATTATTATTTTGACCATAGTCCACAAGACATTGAAATCTTGACGGAGATTGCTAAGATATCCTCTGCTTCTCACTGCCCGTTCATTACGGGTGCTAATCCAAGCCTTATGCAGATGGATTCTTGGGAGGAGTTATCAAATCCAAGAGACATCACCAAAATATTCCAAAACACAGAATATGCAGCATGGAGAAACTTGAGAGCCAGTGATGATGCTAGGTATTTGGGGTTGGCATTACCTAGATTTATGGTGAGAGCACCTTATAGCAGTGCCAGTAACCCTGTTGATGAGTTTCACTTTGAAGAGCAGGTATCAGACCACGAAGGGTATGCATGGGCAAATGCCGCTTATGCCATGGCGGTCAATATCAACCGCTCATTTAGCGAGTATGGTTGGTGTACTTCTATCCGTGGTGTTGAATCTGGCGGTACGGTGGAAAACCTACCAACTCACACCTTTGAGACTGATGATGGTGGTGTGGACTTAAAATGCCCAACCGAGACTGCCATTAGCGACCGTAGAGAGGCGGAGCTGTCCGCCAATGGGTTAATGCCACTTGTATATCGCAAAAACTCTAATTTAGCCGCCTTTATCGGGGCACAGTCTCTACAAGAACCAACCCAATATCATGATGCAGACGCCACAGCCAATGCCAAGCTCTCTGCCAGATTGCCTTATCTGTTTGCTTGCTGTCGTTTTGCTCACTATTTAAAATGTATCGTGCGTGATAAGGTCGGCTCATTTAGAGAACGCGAGGATATGGAGCGTTGGCTCAATGATTGGATTATGAATTATGTCGATGGCGATCCGGTCAACTCATCCCAAGAGACCAAAGCCAAGAAACCTTTGGCAGCAGCTGAGGTGATTGTGGAAGAAGTGGCGGACAACCCAGGGTTCTATACCTCCAAGTTTTTCTTGCGTCCGCACTATCAACTTGAGGGATTGACAGTGTCCTTGCGATTGGTGTCAAAGCTACCTTCGCTAAGAAAGGATTGATGAGTATCTAGCAACCCTGCTTTGGGGTTGCTATTTTGTTTTTATGTGAGTGAAATAAATCATGACTGTGCGTTACTACATCCTAGAGGGTGACACCACCACCGCAGGCGGTGTCGTCCAAAAAACCACCAATACCCTATCTTTTAAAGTCTATGGCAAAGAACAAAGCTATATCGGCGATGATGTCTGGTGCCCTGCCTGTCAATCTATGGGTAAAATCACCCCTAACCAAGACAGACTCTCTACCAAAGTAAATGGACGAATGCCCGCCCTAAATGACGACCTATGTCTATGCAAATGCACTCCATCGCCAAAGCTGGTGAATTCGCAGACGAGTTTTAGGGAAGTGGTTGATGATGGCTATAACACTCAGCCCAAGAATCACAAGGAAAAGAGTGGTTCAAAAATTTTTGATAAACGCATTAAGTTCGACTTTGGAGAAATAAATAATGATATTACCCCATTTTTGAGATATAGATTAAAGATAGATGGTATAACATACGAAGGAGAGCTTGATGATGAAGGTAATACAGATATTTTCTATAGCGATATAGAAACAGAAATTACGGATTTAGAGCTGTTTTTCTCGCAAGATGGAGACAACTAAATGGGCATACCAATCAATAAAAGTGGTGACAAGCTAATCATTAACATACCAAGCAGAGATTTAACGGCAGAAGAAATAGCCTTGGCAAGATTAATATTTGGTGAAACCATTAAGTATCAAGCAGTTAAAGTATTTAAGGTTGATTACCTACCTAATCAACAAGAAGAAACCATCGTAACACCCAATGGCAATTTATATCCAGCAAAAAAGGTATATAGAGAAAATTATGCTCTTGATAGCGATAGCATGAAGCACTTATTCATCCATGAGATGGCTCATGTCTGGCAAAGCCGTAAGGGCATGTGGGTGCGTTTGATAGGTGCTAAAATACATACTTGTGCTCGTCTTAATGACACTAACCCTTATTTATACAACATTCACCAAACATTTGGAAGCAAGGTGATTAAAATGCAAACTTCTCAGAATAAATCGGTCTCTAATATTGTGACAATTAAGTCCAAGTTGTCAGATTACAACATGGAATCTCAGGCAGAAATCATAGCTGACTACTGGGCATTGAAATTTAAAAGAAACCCCGACTTAATGATAACAAAAAATTTTGAAACTAATGTCAGGGCTAGAAATTTGGATGCAGTGATTCGACTTTATGAAGAAAAAGTAAAGCAAGCAATTGGCGCTTAGGACTGGTATGATGGAAAGGGTAGAAAAATTCATAAAGGCAATTGCTGTTTTTATGTTATGTTTTTTTGTTATGGTGATTGGTTTGATGTTATGGATAAGTCATATCATGTCTCAAGACAAAGACCTTGTCAAAAATAATTCATTAAAAAATGCAATTATTGAGCAAAACGATTTAGTCTTTGAGATTCAGGAAGGTTATGCAAGTGGTCTTGATATTGGTTATGATAGCCAAACCGTTTATTCGCAAGGCTTGGGGAAAAAAGTATCAAAATTAACCATTGAAAATTACCCCTCCATGATTCATGATAAAAAAATTTATCATTTTATGTTATATCAATATGAGCTTGGGGGTCATGGATTTTCTGGATTTGATTTTTGCATTAATAACAAAAAAGTTTTTTATGGGAAAAACATAAAAAACTGTTTAAAAGATGATGGTCTTGATTGATTTTAATAAATCTAGCAATAATCTACGGCTGTTAAAGTAAATGGCTTGGTCTGCCCTAAATGACGACCTATGTCTATGCAAATGCACTCCACCGCCAAAGCTTGTGCATTCGCAGACGAGTTTTAGGGAGGTGATTGAGAATAATGGCAATCGCACAATAAATAATGAGGCATTGATCCAAAAAGATAATTTTATTATAGATGATAATTATCAGTTGCAATTTCAGTGCATTGATAGTGTAAGTGGTTCCCCAATTTTTGGTATTTATTATATTGCTGTATCTAATACCGGTACTATCTTAAAAGGATTGACTGATAAATGTGGTTTAACAGAAGTGTTAACTAAGGACAAAGAAGAAACTTTTGAGATACATTTTTTTGAAGAGGTGATATTGTGAGTGAAAAAAATTTTACTGTTAGAATTAAAGTTACATCAAAATCCGAAAAAATTAGAAAAATGCTGAAATATAGATTGGTGTTTTTTAAAAAATCTAAATCTTATAACGGTGTATTTGATGATAATGGCTGTAGTAAGGTGTATAATGCAGATTATTTTGATATTGTTTGGTTTGAAATATATATAGGTAATGATTTGATAGATAAAATATTTGTTATGCCAACAATGAATGGGAAATATAATGATAATGCTTATGAAGTAAAAGTAAAGTATGGAGAAATTTCTATGAACAAAACCATCATTTCTGTTGGGTATAATAAGCCTATAGCACCAACTACATCATTAAAAAAAGTTTCATTTTGTGAAGCATTGGATTTATTTATAAAAAATAGAAGTATTTGGACTTTTGATAACCTTCCGGATTTTTACAGCAATGAAATAGGTGATGAACAATCCTATATTAGGAGTTTGGGTATTCACCCTAATACGACAGACGGGGTTGATTTACAGTATTTCTTGGTGCAGTATAGATATAGAAGAACAGTGGATCCTTTTACTGGATTTTTAGCTTGGAGTTTTCTTACTGGTTACATTTATATTGGTAGTGTTTTTTCCGCATATCATAGCAAATCTGGAGTGGACGGATACTTTAAAGATATTTTAAATGATTTTTCTGGAAATAATGCTGGTCATGATGCCGCTGTGTACGGTTTAGAAAATTACAAGGAGAGATTGTGTGATTAGAAAAACCAAAGTAGAGAAAATTGCGGATAAATTAATTATTTTGATATTTTTAATTGTATTTATTTTGATGCTATATATAATATTTGAACCTTATCTCATTGTAAATAATTTAGGTGATAATATGCATACAGCTATAGATAGATTGGGACATCCAGATCTAATATATGATAAAAATGATTGTCTGGTTTTATCTATGGTTAGCTGTGATGATTTTGATAAAAATAATATACATAGTATTGCCATTTGGTATTACGGCATTGAAAGTAATATTGTTGTTGGTTTTGATAAAAGAGAAATTATTGTATACAAAGGAGTGGTGGATAATATATATAAGTGACTATATTTTATGATAAATTCTTAGATTGTATTAAGAATTCATTATTGAAATTCTTATAATGAAATGTTTGGAAGAAGACTATTTATTTAAATCCATTTGAAAGTATTTGGTATTAAGGTGTAAAAAAATAAATTGTTAAAATTGTTTAATAGTTTTATGAAGGATTATTTTAGTCTTGTGTATCAGATTGCATAAATAAATTATCTTTATTACAGATAAAATATAAAGCGAATTTTAACTTAGAAACAAGACAGACTTTCCACTAAAGTAAACGGCAAACGCTAGCCCTGCATGACGACCTATGTCTATGTAAATGCACTCCACCGCCAAAGCTTGTGCATTCGCAGATGAGTTTTAAAGAAAAAGTCAGCTCACAGGGTATGGCAATAAGTGCTAGTCAACTAAAAGAAAGTCCAACCCAAACACCCAGCACCTATAGCACCTCAGTACGCTTTGTAGATGATGATGGCTATCCTTATGCTAATGTCTCATATACTGCCAAAAACAAAAAGACAGGCAAGATACATTCAGGTAGAACTGATGAAAATGGTCAAACCCCACACTTTTTTACAGATTCACCTGATGAGTATGAGATTAAACTGGACTTGGACTGGCAAAATAAGGAGATGAATAATGAGTGACAAAACCACCTGCACCTCTGCTAGTACTGGCACGCCAGTTACCACTCAAACCATTTGCAATAGACCCTTTATCGCACACGAGCACGGCATTGGCGATCCGTTAGATCCTTTTGCTTGGAATGTCATTGAAGGGCAGTTAAAGGAGTGGTTGGAGGGTAGAGAGGTTCCTGACCAGGGCTTATCCTCTTTGTGTGGTCCTGCTGTATTTTTTTATTTTTTACTATTGGTAGATAAAAATACCTACAAAAGTCTTGTTTGGAGTCTGTGGTACCATGGTGTAGCAAACATCAAATCAATACAACTTAAACCATCGAACGCAACCAAACATCCTACCAGCTATTTTAAAGCCAATAATGAACCCAAAATATTAGGACTGGATTGGATGACTTTAGCTAGTTTAAGAGATACCTTTAATAAAAGAATACGCTACAAATCGCCCGATGATGAGACTGCAGGAATAACCCTTCCTCATGAATTAATAGGTTGGTTGGAAAAAATTGGCTTTAAGCACATTGAAACATATGAATTAGACACTTTGGCAAATTATATTCAATTAAATGCTTATTTCACCAAGCAAGATTATTATGTTATCTCTTTAATCAATACAGAATTACTACAAAAAGGCAATTCTGCCTTTGGTGTCATTCCAGAGCATTGGGTAGTATGGACAAGTTTATTGCGAAGTGGAAAAAATGCCATTGATTTAAATACTAAATTGACAGACATAGTGCACTTGACGGTATTTTCTTGGGGCAAGAACAATTGGTCTATTCAGTCAAATTTGCCACTTAATAAATTTATGCTCTACCATAAAACCGCTTTTATTGTAAAAAGGGTATGACATGAAAAAGACAGCGTTATGGCAAAATATGGCATTATGGGAGAAAGTGGCATTGTGGTTTTTGGCAACCATAGTGTTTTTGATTGTTTTTTTAATTATTATGTTTAAAGCCTCATCGCATTTTGCTAATCGTCCACATTTTGTAACCCAAGAATTACCCAAAGCACATCTCAATCAACCTTATTATGCAAAAATTGAGATAGAAGCCGCCATTATAGAGGAAACGGTTGACATACAAGTTTCAAATGAAGATATTATGGTGGAGCCGAAAGTGTATGAAAGCCATAAAGACATATATAATAAACCTGTTTATAGAACAGATTACTCAAACTTAACTATTACAGGCACTCCGTCTGAACTAAAACCAATTACCATCAAATTAACAGGGAGTACTTATGGCAGTATGTTTGTTGGCAAAGAATTTGAAAAAACATATACTATTGAAGTGTTGGAATAGGCGGATAAAATATATTATTCATCTAATTAACCATAAATAGAAATTCTCATGCCAAAACTTTTTTTGATAACATCAAAACTATGTCTGTTTTTATCAGCATTTCCCTTACTTTTTATTAAATATGATAAAATTTGTTTTGGATATGATAAATACTCAATAATGTATTTATATCAAATTAATGGTGCAGGAGGAGATGATGATGTCGCATTTAAATTATTGGCGATGGTTACTTTTTTCTTCGCACTATTTTTATCCCCAGTGAGAAATAAAATTGGATATGCCTTTTTATTTTCTGTTTACTTTGCATGTCAATATCTTATATTTTTATTTGTAGAAAGTTCAACTGTCTGGAATATGATATGGTCATCGATTATTTATTGTCATAACAATCATTTTCTTATTTGGATAACATTCCAGATATTATTCATTATGAATAGTTTATTATTCCTGTATTTAAAGAGGTAAAAAACCATAAACATATAATCTGTAATGCTATCCATCTTTACTCTGTGCAAATAGTAGAATCTTACAACTTTTCTACTCCAATAATCTTATTTTAGCTCTCAAACAAATAAGCAATTACTAAACCAAAACCACACCTCAACTCATGTAAAATTAAAAATTTTCATTATTTGTATTTAAGAATTTTGATATAAGAAGATAGCTTGCAAAGCGACTCTTCGGTTAGAGCATAAGCGTTTTGTGTTAATGCTATGATTGTCAAAAATACTAACAAAGATTTAAACATATGATTGACCTTTTTGGATGCTTTTGTCGTTTTGGTGATGTCCCACTGCCATTTAGATAATGATAACATGGTATCCATTCTTGGGCTGTCATTTTCTGGCTTTTTGGTTGTTGGATCTGCATGACATTTATCGATGATGTCTTGGGGCAATTGAAAAGGCAGATAATCCATAATATTATCGGTATACCCTCAAAAAAAAGTATGGGGACTGTTGATGGATAATTCGCTTTGCATAAAAGTATGATATAGACCATAACTGTGTCCCAGCTCATGTAAAATCGTCCGAGTTTCATTGTTAAAACTCATTGCTATTCATCAATATTTATAATTGCCAATAAAAAAAATGTCAATACTATGCCGATTTTTTGGGTAGTTTTGTAAAATATTGCTTTCGTTGATTTTGCCACGCAAATCAATGTCTTTATCTTCGTATTGTATCGTTACGGATATGGGGCAATATTGTTTGCATTCAGGCAAATCCTTTTGTTTCTCATATCTTTCTAGATAAGCCAAGTATAGTTCCTCAAATAACTGTTCAGCTTTTTGTCTATCATCTGTGATGGTACTGATAAGAATAATCATCTTTTCTTTATCTGAGTTGGTCATAATATTGACTTTATCTGGATCGTGTCTGTCCATCCATAATCGCCAATCTGCTTCGTCTGTATAACGCAGTCCCAACTCTAATCTAAGAAGCTCTACCTTATTATTGAATAAAATAAATTCATCAGGAAAGTTATAATGAAATTGACCAGTTGTTTTATCATAAGTCTTAGAATATTTTACAAATTTTAGCGTATCATATTTATCAAGACGCTGTGCCATTTGTTCATTGGTTAGCATGACCTGATAATAACCGCCACTGCCAAGACAAATGGTTGCATTAAAAACTAATAAAATACCAATAAAGAATTTTAACAAGTTCATTTATTTTTCTCCTGTAAAGTAATGATATTATTATCATTATAGATAATATCCCATTGGTATTTATTAAGTGTAATGCCTGAGTTATAATCCATAAGATTGTCTGTGTGGGATTCTTGCAATACAAAATGATTTGGTTCCTTATGGTTAAAACTATGTTCCAATCCCAAACTATGTCCCAGCTCATGTAAAATCGTCCGAGTTTCATCATGGGCATTATAAATATTTCTGTAGATAATGACATGATTACCCCAATAATTGCAGTTTCTTGTGATTTTACATTGATGTTTTTCATATTCATCAGGCTCTTTTCTATCAGCCATACCCAATGTTAATTTATCATTCTCCTCTACAACATAGTCGGTTAAAATAAGATAAGTAACATTTGTGCTATTGTTGGTTTCATACTGAACGATATTTAGAGCTTTTAATAGTTCAATAGCATCATCAAAGGCTTCTCTGCTACTCTCCCCATTCAAAGGAGTCAAATTGACATTTTTCACATCATTCACTGCCTGTTGATATTTTTTAGAAAAATTATCAATCGCCTGTTGTTGCTGTAACTGGTGGCTACTGATGGTGGTGATTGTGTCTTTACCGTCTTTATTTTTGTGAAAAATTTGCTTATTGATTAAATTAATACTAATGCTTTCTTTGACTTCTGCTATCACGCCTACTTGGCTAAAAAGTTTGCTTTGAATGGCATTTGGATAATCTTGTGGATAAGCATTTGTAGCAAAAAATGGATTAGCTACCAATTCAATGGGTTGTATCGTGGCTTTTCTTCTTTTTGCATTTGGGTAAACACACAGCAGTCCGACTCGTTTTTCTGTGCCATTCTTTTTGGCAAACACTTCTATGGTACCAAGTTGGCTTAAGGCACTATTACAAGTGACAGTAATTATGGGATGATTGCTCTTGTAATAAATAATGGTTTTGGTTACAGATGTCGGCACATCCTTTGATGTATACACGGTTTTTCCTTGTTGATAGGCTGACTGCTCCATAATAAGATTGATGCTTTCTTTGGTCATGTTGGACAACACATCGCTCATTGTCAAAGTGGGTGTATCTACCATTAGTCCATTACTACATCTAAATATTAGCAACGTCTCATCATCTGTCAAGGGTGTGTCTTGGTCTGACTGCTCAAAATACAAGTGTAGATCTACACTACTAAGACCTGTTTTTGATTGATTGCTTGGTGAAAATAAGTTTAACCAAGCAGGTGTATATTCATTGGGTCTGCCATATTGAATAATCTCTGATAAATTGACTAACTCTTTTCTTTGGTAGCTACGGTATTCTTCCGTCAAATCTTCTATTGCACCGAAATATACCTTTTTGCTTTTATCGGTACCATAAAGATACTCATCACGGAGCCAATCAAACCCATATCTTCCTTGAAATGTACAGTAAACTTAGGCAACTCATCATCATTTGCTTGGGTGTTGGCAAAGTTGTTTTGTAGCTTTGATTGTCTGTATTGCTCTCTTGCTTTTTGGTACTGGGCAAGTCTATTGTCATCAATAATCTCTTTAAAACTTGTCTGAGAATGGATAAGTTTTGGTGGTGGATTACATTTGCATAGACACAAATCATCATTTAAAGCAGGCATTGCCCCACCGAGTGAAAAAGATAATCTTGGACCTGTTGGTACAATTTTGCCCATTGATTGACAAGCAGGACACCAAACATCATCGCCGATACAGCTTTGCTTTTTGCCATCTACATTAAAGACAATGGGATTGTTGGTTGTCTGGACGATACCGCCTGCTGTGGTGGTGTCGTTTTCTAGGATGTAGTAGCGAGTTAGGGGCATGGGATGTCCTCATGTTGAGTGTGTCTATCAATGGTAAGTTTAAATTCATTATCAACAACGGTCAATGTCATGTTTCTTATGGGGTTGGGATTGCCGATAGATAAAAGTATCTCATGACTTATCATGGGCAGGATTTGATTGGTGATGATGGCATCAATCATACGACCGCCTGACTCTATTTCTTGACAGCGGTTGGTGATGAGGGTGATGACGGCATCATCATGGCTTAGTGTGATGTTATGATTATCCTGCATGCGTTTGATGACTTTGTTTAGTTGTAGGGTGATGATGTGTGACATCATCTCGTGATTGAGTGGGTAGTAGGGAATGTTTTGGATTCTACCCAAAAGTGTTGCCGGAAAAGTCTGCAATAGAGGCTCTCTTAATGCCGTAGCCAGTCCTTCTATATCGGGTTTTAGAAGCTCGTCTTGACATAAAGTCAGGGTAAGCTCTGAGCCGACATTGGTGGTTAGGATGATGATGGTGTTCTTGAAGTCAATATAGCGACCCTCGCCATCTTCCATAAATCCTTTATCAAAGACCTGAAAAAAAATCTCGTGAACATCAGGATGAGCCTTTTCTATCTCATCTAGTAGGACAACGCTATAAGGACGTCTGCGAACGGCTTCAGTCAGCACACCACCCTCACCATAGCCGACATATCCTGGAGGGGCACCTTTGAGCGTGGAGACGGTGTGAGGTTCTTGATATTCACTCATGTTGATGGTGATGAGGTTTTGTTCACCGCCATACATGATGTCCGCCAGTGCGAGAGCGGTTTCGGTTTTGCCCACACCAGAGGGTCCTGTTAGCATAAAGACACCAATCGGTTTGTTGGGATTGTCTAGATTGGCTCTGGCGGTCTGTATACGTTTGGCTATCATATCGGTTGCATGAGGCTGACCGATGATTCGTTGGTTGAGTATTTCTGACAAATGAAGGATTTTTTGCACTTCGTCATCCATCATTTTGCCAACTGGAATGCCTGTCCATTCAGCAATGATTTGAGCGATGAGATGAGAATCTACCACAGGATGAACCAACGTCTCTTGTTTTTGTATGGTCTGAAGTTTTGTGATAAGTGCCTGTTGCTCTGCTTTGAGGACATTTATTTCTTCTGGTTTGCCATCATCCAATGTGGCTATGGATGTTCTGATTGCATGCAGTGCCTCGACAAGTTGTTTTTGGTCTTGATATTGTGCATTGATAACATCTAACTCTGACTGTATGACTTGGATTTGTTGCTGTTTTTGTGTAATGACATCACCATCGGTTAGATAGCCTGATTCTTGTTGTTTTTGAAGCTGGTGAATCTGCTGTTCGATGGATTTTATGTTTTCTTCTTTGGTGGTGATAGAGAGAGGGGTGCTGTTTAAGCTGACGGCAACCCTAGCACAAGCGGTATCAAGAATGCTAATGGCTTTGTCTGGTAGTTGTCTTGCAGGAATATAGCGAGCTGAGAGTTTGACAGCAGTTTGCACGGCATCGTCCAAGATGAGTACCTGATGATGGGATTCTAGTCTGCCCACCAAGCCCCTTAGCATGTCGGTTGCCACTTGCTGGCTGGGTTCTGGCACTTGAATGACTTGAAATCTTCGGGTAAGTGCAGGGTCTTTTTCAAAATATTTTTTGTATTCTGACCATGTGGTTGCACCAATGGTGCGAAGCTCGCCTCTTGCCAAAGCGGGTTTTAAAAGATTGGCGGCATCACCTGTACCTGCGGCACCGCCAGCACCCACCAATGTATGAATCTCATCAATGAATAAGATGATGGGCTTGGGGCTTTGGTGAACTTCCTTGATAACTGCTTTTAGGCGATTTTCAAACTCACCAGAAACACTCGCCCCTGCCTTGAGTGCACCGATGTCAAGTAAGATGATTTCAACTTCTTTTAGGTGGCTTGGTACATCGCCTTGAGCGATTTTTAGAGCAAGACCTTCAACGACAGCGGTCTTTCCTACGCCAGCCTCGCCAGTCAATAATGGGTTATTTTGCTTTTTGCGAGAGAGTATGTCCACCATTTGGCGGATTTCGTTATCCCTGCCTGTAACAGGGTCTAGCTTCTCTTGTCGTGCCTGTTCGGTAAGATTGGTGCCAAAACGTGCCAAGGCAGATTGTCCCGTTGGGTCACTGGGCGACAAGGAGACTTCCTGAGCTGTGGGTTTTTCAATGGAATGTTGGCATATTTGGCTGTAGTTGTCATACAGCTTTTGAGTATTGATTTTGCCAAATTCGGAACTGATTCTAAGAAGTTGATGTTTAAACTGGTTGGATTCTAACAGTGTGTAAATAAGATGACCTGTAGTGATGCGTGTTTGATTAAACTTTAAGGAGGTGTACAGCCATGACTCTTCAATGAGTGCCATGATGTCATCAGAGAAGTCACTGACCTGTTCATAGCCTGTTTTTAGGGTTTTTAAGTGGTTTGCAATGTCGCTTATTAGATAGTCGTGATTTAGTTCAAAATGACCCTCTATGAATCGTAAATCTGTATCGTCCATTTGCAATATTTGATATACCCAATGGGCAAGTTCAACATGGCGATTTTCACGTAGCTTGGCAAACATAAAGGCACTTTCTAGGCTTTTATATAGTGATGCATCTAGCTTGCCAAATAGAGCAGAACGGTTGATTTGGGACATGTCAGTTCCTTGTTTGGTGGTTTAAAATCAACATCATATCAAAATATCTCACCAAAAGTCCATGACTAAATTATGATTGTGGCAGATGAGAAATGATGAAGGTTTGTTGTGATTAGGCTTCTATCGGCACGGAGGATGCACCATCATCATTCAAAGAATAGATAGAGTGTATATTGCTTGATAATTACATCTTTCTATGGGATGATAATGAGTATTAATGCCTTTTAAAGAAAAATACTTCCCATCATGCTCTAAAAAAACAGAGATATACCCATCAACAACAAGCTCTAACTGCCCCAAATATCTTTTGTAGAGTTCGTCTAATATTTCTTGGGATTTTTGATGGTCTTGAACAACCAGATTAATGGTTTCTATCATTGCCATTTTGTCATCATCGGATAAAGTATGGGTTCTTTTCTTATCTTTTTCTGTTTCATGACGCATGTAATATTGTAAATAGTGAACCATGCCATGGCTTCTACCGATATAAAGATAGCTGTTTAATTCATTAAACTGCATAATGTGATCTTTACCTTCTTTTACGACCCAACGACTTAGATCGTCTGTATGTTTATCCAAAGATACTTCAAAACGAGATAAAAACTCATCAAAAGACATCAGTTTAACTTTTCTGTCATGGGGTATGCCAATATACGAGGGCGGGGGAAGATAATTGTATTTTACCTGCCATTCTGGTTTGCAATATGTCTTACCGTAATAATCTGCTGACTCATAAGGCGGTGCTGAAAAAGCAGTTGTGTGGATAAAGGCAAATAAAGTAGCGATAAAGTATTTCATGATGATTCCTTATTCTTGGGAATGGTTAGGCTTCTGTCGGCACGGAGGATGTTCCATTGCCATTTAAACAGAGAATTCATTTTGCCAGAAAATTCATTAACTGTTTGGTGTTGTGAAGGCTTGTCTTCTAACTCAGAATCTTTGATTTCTGTGATTCTCCCCTCGTAATCCATCACATTATCTGTATATCCTTGATAAAACTGATATGTGGGAAAGCGGTTTAGGATAGCTTTGGCGCGGTTCTCGTCCAGATGTCCTTTGCTGGCTTTGAGTTCATCTAATTCTGGTGGCTTGTCAAAGGTATGGGGCAGACCAAAGCTGTGTCCAAGCTCGTGAAATATCGCATAAATATCATTTTGTGCGACAGCATAGATGATGGCGGTATTGCCACCGACATAATCGGCTCGATTTAATAACTTGTCGTTAGGAATACCTGCAAAACAACCACAAGAGATTTCATCTTCTGTAAAGGGGCGTGGTGTTACAACACCGCCAATGGCACCAGTAACACTGCTATCTGAATGAATATACTCTGTCGCTGGGGGTGGTATTTTTCCTGTCTCGTCAGGTTCGCAGGTTGGCACTACTGCATTCATAGTAACAGGCTTGACATCGGCAAATATAAGATGAGTGGTTTTATTTTGATTGCTCTCCGTCCAGTGGCCATAGATGGCACTGCTTTGTAGTGCTGTACTGGGATACAGTTGCTCAAATAACTGCCGAACATCCAAGTCAAAATTTGACCTATTTTGCCGATCTATGGGAGTGTTATTAAAAGCCAACAGATTTGGGTAGCTATTTGTTCTGGTTTTTCTACATTCGTATTTTTTTAAAAACTCTTCTATCTCTCTTTGATGGTGGCGTGTGTGTATTTTTTCATGAAGCCTCATGTTAAAAACCTTACTCTCAAAGGTTAGATTGATAAGTGCCTGACCAAAGGCTTCTGATCTTAGTCTATCCTGATATCTAAGCTCTGGCATGGCGTAGCTGTTTGGTATCATGGCAAATTGCACTACTTGAATGTGTGCGGCAGGTATCTCATGGTTGGGATAGATGAGTAGAACACCAACATCTCGGCTGTGATTATTATGTTTGGCGGTTACCAAGATATGGCGAACCTTATCACTGGGGGTTTTGACCTTGATGGTAAGCTGTTTGGTTGGGTCGGCATAGTATTTAATGGAGGTGTCTCTGCCCAAAGGACGGGTGAGTTGACCTTTTTCCAAAAATATCTCCAGTGGCAGCTCTAGAATGTTCTTGTCTCTAGACTTGTCTCTAAAATAAATCTCAACACCATCATCACTGGGGGTAAATATCAGTACCGTGTCATCTTTGGCAAGTGGTCTATCCATGTCTACTGCCTCTTGGTCTATCTGCAGGTAGAGTTTAGCATAGGTGTGTGTTACGCCTTCGGGCTTATGCTTCTCAGCAAATACTGCCAGCCATGATGGGATATATTCATCGACACCGCAGGTCTTAATCCTACTTAAAACCTCGACAGGCTGTGAGCCATCAAACCAAAGATGGGTATATTCTTTTTTAAGTTTGTCAATATCACCTCTGTATAAGCGTGTGGGCTCATTGTTATTTTCTAGGACAGAGACGATGTCATGGATGTACTCATCTCGAAGCCAGTCAAAACCAAAGTTTTGCACTTGCTCGCTCACAGGACTCCAAGGGTCATCAACAAGAGGTCTGCGAAAATGTACCAAAAATTTTCGAGGGACACCAGAGATGACCACCTTGCAAGTCGGAGCATCTGTCGCTGTGCTGGCGGTGGTGGTTTTATATTCGTTTTGCGACATAATAACTCCTTAAATATCTAGATGAATTTCGATATCCTCTTGGGAGTCTGTATAAAACACTTGTGTCTTGCCCTTATCGTCAGTAATCCCCTCGAATAGCTCGCCCGTTACTTTATTGTGGGCAGTATAAGCAGTATGAGCATATGGCACATTATCATCATTGGTAAAGTGAAAACACAGCGTGTAGAGCTTGGGTAAGAAGGGCAAGTTGGGCATGGGTACCTGCTCACCCTCCAAAAGCTTTGTTGTCTCTGCTTTGACTTTGAAAATCTTCGGTGTGGTAATGAATACACCATGCTCATTTATTTTAATTTCTGAACCTGCTACCATGACTAGCCCTCATTGATAGAGTGATTGATGTGATAATATCTTACAATATTACTTAAAATTACCTTTATTGGCAAATAATTTTTACAAAAAACAAACCATAAATGCTTGTTATGGCTTGTTTTTGAGGGTTAAAGTTATCTAAGGTGATTTTGGTGGCTGACCTTGCCAAGGTTGGGGTCGCGAGTTCGAATCTCGTTTCCCGCTCCAAATTTTAAAAAGTCCAAATCGAAAGGTTTGGGCTTTTTTGTTGGTTAAATTTGTATTGAAAATCTGTAAAATCCCTTGATAAATGATAAAATTATCAACAAAACCAATGTATTTATTTTACATCCTTATAAATTATTTTTATCAATTTGTCTAAAAATTAATTATATTTGGGGCAAAACCCACAAATTTTCTTGTAAAATTGGCATAATTTTACATTGACGGTGGTTTAAATTATAAAGAGTTGTGTTATAATTAGCAAGATATGGCAAATTCGTTTGAATGTTGTCATAAATTTGTCTGTGAAATTAAGACAATCCGAGCGAAAATTTCCATACCTAAATTCATAGGTTAATAAGAGGACATACCCATGGCCAAAGCCAAATTTGAACGTAATAAACCACACGTGAACGTTGGTACCATCGGTCACGTTGACCACGGTAAAACTACCCTAACTGCTGCTA
>ERZ1023425.65-NODE-65-length-32304-cov-6.554374_pt1 | contig 32304 bp, 29 predicted proteins | sample MGYA00380514_ERZ1023425 | MGnify/ENA primary metagenome ERZ1023425 (study PRJEB33173, sample SAMEA4830391) | metagenome | study: EMG produced TPA metagenomics assembly of the PRJEB25223 data set... | reverse complement strand
GTTCTGATAATAAAAAATCCCGATAATACTGATATTGCTTTTGTCTCATGCTAAGTTCAGCGGTCAGCTCGGTAAATGTGTCCAAAATCTGCACGATTTGACTTTGAACGGATAGGGGTGGGATTGGGATTAATGTTTCTTTTGCTTTTGCCCAATGTCTTTTATAAGAAAGCTCTTTTTTGTAAAAATTTAGAAAGGCATGATAAATATACTTTGCATTATCATATTTAGGTTTTAATATTTTTAAACCATCTGCACCTTGTATAAAGGCAAAATCTACAAATTTAATATGTTCAGAGTGGTCTCCAAATATGACATATTGGTCTGATTTAACTGGGGTTAATGGCTCATCAGTATAACCAGCTATAAATTCAATCCCTTGGTCAATAATTGGTATCTTGCCTGAAATTTTATATACTTCTTTCTTAACCTTTGTTGGGGCTGTAATAGTTGAAACAACCTCCTTCAACGCTCGCCACTCTACCGCTTGCCCTTGTAATAATTTTTTTATCATTGCATTCATACCTCAATCTGCCTAACAATTGCATCTATCTGAGCACGCAACTCATCAATCTTGGCAACGGTGGTTTTAATCTCATCATTTAGCACGCCAATATCAATCACCTCTCGGGTGTCTTTGGCTTCCACATAGCTGCTGACCGCCAGATTATAATCATTGGCTTTGATGGTGTCATAATCCACCATCGCCGCTTGATGGGGGACATCGGTCTTGTTGGCAAACAGCGTTAAAATCTGATTGATATGCTCATCGGTCAGTATGTTGTTGTTGGTTTCTTTTTTAAAAATATCACTGGCATCAATAAACTGGGTTTTGTTATCGTGTTTGCTTTTACTAAGTACCAAAATATTGACCGCAATTGATGTCCCAAAAAATAAATTGGGGGCAAGAGCGATGACAGATTCCACAAAGTTATTATCTATCAGATATTGGCGTATTTTGGCTTCTGCCCCACCACGGTAAAAAATCCCCGGAAAGGTAACAATCGCCGCACGCCCTTTGGCGGACAGGTAGCTCAATGCGTGCAAAATAAAAGCAAAATCGGCTTTGGATTTTGGGGCAAGCACGCCAGCAGGGGCAAAGCGGTCATCATTAATCAAAGTGGGGTCATCAGAGCCTATCCATTTGATGGAATAAGGCGGATTTGAGACAATCGCATCAAAGGGTTTGCTGTCGCCAAACTGTGGGGCAAGCAAGGTGTCGCCCAGTGCAATCTCAAATTTGTCGTAATTGATGTTGTGCAAAAACATATTCATACGGGCAAGGTTGTAGGTGGTGTGGTTATTCTCTTGCCCAAAAAAGCCGTCTTCTATGATGTGTTCGTCAAAATGCTTTTTGGCTTGTAATAGCAAACTGCCCGAGCCACAGGCAGGGTCGTAGATTTTGTTAATGCTGTCTTGTCCGTGCATGGCAAGCTGTGCGATGAGTTTGGAGACGCTTTGTGGGGTGAAAAACTCACCGCCTGATTTGCCTGCGTTGGCGGCATAGTTTGAAATCAAAAATTCATAAGCATCGCCAAATAGGTCAATTTGATTTTCGCTAAAACGACCAAAATCAAGCTCTGATACGCCTTTTAGTACGGCGGCTAGGCGTTTGTTTTTATCGGCGACGGTGTTGCCCAGACGGTTGGATGTGGTGTCAAAATCAGCAAATAAGCCTTTGATGTCATGTTCAGATGGGTAGCCGTTGGCAGATGCTTCAATGGCGGTAAAAATCTCTTTTAACTGTGTATTTAGGTTGTCGTTATTGTGGGCATTTTTGGCGACATTGGCAAATAACTGGCTTGGGTAAATAAAAAACCCTTTGACTTTGATGGCGTCATCTTTGATTTCGTCTGTGATGATGTCATCGCTAAGTGCTGTATAATCAGTCTGTTCATCATTAAAAAGCTCTGCAAAATGCTCACTGATAAAGCGATAAAACAACGCCCCCAAAACATACTGCTTAAAATCCCAGCCATCTACCGACCCCCTGACATCGTTGGCGATTTGCCAGATGCGGCGGTGTAGTTCGGCTCGTTGTTGTTGGCTTGTCATGGTACTCTCAATCTGTCAATATAAACTAAATTATCAATAAACCAAATCATAAAAAATGATGCCATCACATTATAGCACAAAAAACAAGACCCAAATTACTGGGTCTTGTTAAAATGCCTTGTTAAAATCATCAGCGTCAGAGCGGTTGGCATTCACCACTTAACCGCTAAGCGTCAGCCACGAACCGCTTTTACCGCTTGCTCTACCGCTTTACCAAAGCGTTCAATGACCTGTTCACACTCTTCACGAGTGATGGTAATCGGACACAAAAGACGCACGACCGTACCGCCACGACCACCACGCTCCAACAGCAGTTTATTGTCAAAACAGGCTTTTTGGATGGCGGCGGCAAGCTCACCGTCAGCAGGATATGAACCCATGTGGTCAGCTTCTTGGCGTTCATCCACAATCTCAATGCCCATCATCAGACCACACCCACGCACATGACCGATACAAGGGTACTGGCTCGCGATTTTTTGGAGTTCTGTACGCAAAAACTCACCTTGAATGCGTGCATTGTCTGCCAAATTGTTTTGGCTGATTTGGGTTAATACATTATAGCCTGCTGCCATGGCAAGCTGATTGCCACGGAATGTGCCTGTGTGTCCTGCTGGCGACCATGCGTCAAATTTTTTGTTAATGGCAAGCACAGCAAGGGGCAGACCACCGCCCACCGCTTTTGACATGACGACCACATCAGGGATAATCTCAGCATGCTCAAAGGCGAACATCTTACCAGAACGGGCAAATCCTGCTTGTACCTCATCTAGGATAAGCACAATGTCGTGGCGGGCGGTAACTTCACGCACCTTTTGTAGCCATTTTTTGGGAGCAGGGACGACACCGCCCTCGCCTTGGATGGCCTCTAAGATGACAGCGGCAGGCTTGACCACGCCACTTTCAACATCTTCAATAAAGTTCTCAAAATAATAAGTCAAAGCATCCACGCCAGCTTCACCGCCTAAGCCCAATGGACAACGATACTCATGCGGATAAGGCAAAAACTGCACGCCTGCCATGAGATTGCCAACTTTTTGTTTGGCGGATAAGTTGCCTGTCATGGCAAGAGCACCATGTGTCATGCCATGATAACCACCGCTAAATGCGATGACATTATCACGCCCTGTATAAGTTTTGGCAAGTTTAATGGCAGCTTCTGTACCATCTGCCCCTGTCGGGCCACAAAACTGCAAAACAAAATCCTTGGGGAAAAATGACAACAGTTTTTCGGTAAACGCATCTTTGATTGGCGTAGTGATATCAAGGGTATGCAATGGCAAACCGCTGTCTAACACATCTTTGATGGCGTTTATGGTCGCAGGATGATTATGACCTAATGCCAATGTGCCAGCACCTGCCAAACAGTCAAGATACTCATTACCCTCCACATCGGTTACCCAACAGCCTTGGGCTTTGGCGATGGCTAGGGGGAGTTTTCTGGGGTAGCTTCTGACATTAGACTCCATCTGATTTTGACGGGTCAAATAGTAGTCATTGGTTGCATTTTGTGGGGGAGTTACAGGGGTGTGAACGCTCATATCGGATTACCATCTCAGATAAGGGTTGAAAGAACAAGCATAATTGCTTGATGAAAAAACCCATACTTTTGTATAGGTTTTGGTATATGGGTTTGATTGATAAAACTGCTTAGATTCTTATTTTGATAACTTATTTTAATAACTTGGCAAATCAAACAAACCCTAGGCATAAAATAACCACCAAATAACTATCACTTGGTGCGGTTATTTTGCTAAATATGATACACGCTTATAAAAAAATGTAAAGCCTTTTGTGTTTAATGGCGATCATTTGGGCGTGGCTGGCTTTGATATTTGTCATAACAATGCTTGTTTAAATTAAATAGCAAGACAATGATAATTTTTTAAATGCAGATGATGACTTTTCTATCAAGCCAGTTTTACCATTTAAGCATCATACATCATGGATAATCCATTCGCCATTTATGTAGAGGTTTGGTACAATATCGCATTTTATCACCACTTAACACTTAAAAAGCCAAACACCGTGACCAAAGACACCCTTAGAAATACCAAAATCCCAACCACCAATCCGCAAGCGGGTCTGAAGCTGACAGAGATTTTTTATTCTCTACAAGGTGAAGCGTTGACGGCTGGACTGCCAACGATTTTTATTCGCCTAACAGGCTGTCCTTTGCGTTGTCACTATTGCGATACGACCTATTCTTTTTCAGGCGGTGAGCGTTGGGGGCTTGATGACATCATGACGCACATTGCCCAATATCCTTGCTGGCGTGTCTGCGTGACAGGCGGCGAGCCTTTGGCTCAGCCAAATGCCATTGCATTAATGCACCAACTGATACAATCAGGTTATGAGGTTAGCCTTGAGACGGCAGGTGCTTTATCGGTTGCTGATGTACCGCCATTGGTCTCAAAAGTCATGGATCTAAAATCACCATCATCAGGCGAGGTGGATAAAAACTTATGGGAAAATTTAGCCCATCTTACCTTACACGACCAAATTAAAATCGTCATTGCCAATCGCACAGATTATGAGTGGGCAAAAAATATCATTGCCAAACACGCTTTAGATGATAAAGTTGGCACGATTTGGCTATCACCCATGTTTAACATCCAAGAAAACACAAGCCACGCACCAAAACTGGCAACCGATTTGGCGGAATGGATTTTAAAAGACGCCCTACCCGTTCGGTTTGGCTTACAGCTACATAAAATCATTTGGGCAGATGCCAAAGGCAAATGAGCGGTAATATGAGCTGTATGATACCATTAATCACCTTGCCATCTGCCAATCTGTAACGCACGCATGCCCCATTAATTAACCTAGCACCAAATACACCCTCTGACAAAATATGGATATCTTCACTAACTTTCCCACCCATCTGCTTATCTACTCACTTGATATGATTGGCATCAGTGCCTGTGCCATCGCTGCGACAACTTTGGCGATGTATAAGCGGTTTGATTTATTTGGCTGTATCTTGGTTTCAATGGTCAATGCCATTGGTGGCGGTAGCCTGCGTGATATCATACTAGACCGTCATCCGCTGTTTTGGATGACTGATTTAACTTATGTCATACTCATTACAACAACATCCATTATCTGCCAACTGTTTTTTCATCGCCTTGGACACATTGACCGTGCTTTAAAATTTTTTGATGCCATTGGCCTTGCTGTGTTTAGTGTGATTGGCTTAACGGTGGCGTTATCGTTTGATGCCCATCCATTGATTGCCGTGATGATGGCGGTGATGACAAGCATCGCAGGCGGTATCATGCGTGATATGATTTGTAACGAAATCCCGTTGGTTTTACAAAAAGAAATTTATATCAGTGCCAGCATTATCGGTTCTGCTTTGTATTTAGTTTTACAAATGTGGGGGTTTGCTGATTGGATAAAACAAGGTCTGGCATTAGTCAGTATCTTTGGGATACGCATGTTGGCACTAAAATTTGATTGGCACTTACCTTCAATTGAGCTTAAAAAATCTTGATAATATTTGTCATTTATCCCAAAGATATCCATTTTATGCTAAACAGACAATGCCGCCACACTCATCACCGCCAAGTCCTTAATCACCAGCTGCAGACTTTGGCTGCCTTGCCATTCATTAATATCCAAAGTATACAAAATATGCACGCCAAACGCTCGATAATCCCAACTGTCCGCTTGATAATTAAACCAAATCGCATCAATCGGATATTGCACCCCTGCCATTTTTAGGCTAAGTTTTAGATGTTTATCTTTTAAGATACGATGGTTAATCACCTCAAACTTGCCATCAAAAACAGGCGGTACAAAACCATTTCCCCAAACGCTGATATTTTTTAATCTATCCACAAAACTTAGGCTAAACTCGTCAGGTAATAACGCTCCATCGGTGAATTTTTGTTCATAAAACACATCATCATCAAAACCCAACAGCACCTCTTGGAACGCTTGATTAAATCGTTCAAAATCAGCCTTTTGAATGGTCAAGCCTGCTGCCATCGCATGACCACCAAAATGCTTGATCAAATCAGGATGAGCCAATGCCACGCTTTCAATGACATCACGAATATGTATGCCTGCAATAGAACGAGCTGAGCCTTTAATATCATCTGACTTGCAAACCAATGCGGTATATGCTGATGCAAAAACGATGCTTGGACGGTATATTTTTTCTTTTAGGTGACCTGGACCAATGACGATGCGCCCTTGGTGCCAGTCATCTTGATAAAGCACAATGCCTTTAGGCGGCGTCTCATCAAACTCAGATAAACTTTGGACAATGGCAATGGCATCATCTTTCATGCTCATCTCAACATGGCGGCGTGCTTGATTAAGCTGGTTTAGCTTACTTGCCAATCGGTGTGCCTCTCCCCAATCATCAGTAAGTAGACACTCCACACCAATACGCATGTTATCCATCCGTCCAGCGGCATTAATCCTAGGTGCGATGGCAAATCCAAAATCATCACTGGTGATGGTCTGATATTGCCGACCTGCTTGCTCTAAGATGGCTAAAATGCCCACGACGCACTGACCTTGACGGATCAGCTGCAGCCCATGCGTGACCAAAATGCGGTTATTTTTATCCAATACACCAAGGTCTGCGATTGTGCCTAAGGCAACCAAATCTAAATATTTGGCAACACTGGCACTGGGTTTACCCAGTTGGCGGCGATGCTTGGCGAGCCTGCCCATCACATAAAATGCCACACCCACACCAACAAGATAGCGACTACCAAAATGACAACCCAACTGATTGGGATTGACCACAGCATCGGCAGGCGGTGATGGCTTGGTAGTCAAATGATGGTCGGTAATCACCACCTTAATCCCCATCTGATGAGCGGTAGCCACGCCATCATGGCTTGAGATGCCATTATCCACCGTGATGATTAAGTTTGGGCGATACAATGCAGCACCATGCTCAACAATTTGCGGTGTCAGTCCATAGCCGAACTTAAATCGGTCAGGCACCAAAAAATCCACCAAAGCGCCTATTTGTCGTAGGACACGCACCATCAATGCGGTACTGGTTGCCCCATCACAATCAAAATCACCGACAATTAAAATACGCTCACCTTGGTCAATGGCGGTATCAATGAGCGTAACCGCTGTATCAATGCCCATCAAATCTACCGCAGAAAGCAGCTGGCAGATGTGCGTATCCATTTGGCTGATGTCGTGTACACCCCTAGCCTGTAAAACTCGTGCAAGTGTTGGCGAGTCCAGCTGATGGCACAATGCCTGATTGAGTGGCTCGGTCAATCTTGGGCTAAGCGTGAGTGTTTTTTGGGAATCTTGATGCACCATCAAACTGCCTTAGTCAGTGATTTTGGCAAACTAAAAGTCACATTTTCTTCGATGCCTGATAGCTCAGTAGGTACATCAGCCCCCCATGATTGCAGCGTATCAAGCACTTCTTGAATGAGTATCTCAGGTGCTGATGCCCCTGCTGTTACACCAACATGCGACACGCCCTCAAACCATGCTTGGCTCATCTGACCAGCATTATCAATCAAATACGCCCGCCTGCCCATTCGCTCGGCAAGCTCACGCAGGCGATTGGAATTTGATGAGTTTGGACTGCCCACAACCAACACAACCTCACAATGATGAGAAAGCAATTTAACTGCATCTTGGCGGTTTTGGGTGGCGTAACAAATATCATCTTTTCTGGGGGCATTGATGGCAGGAAATCGGTCTTTGAGTGCATCAATGACATTGGCAGTATCATCCATTGATAGCGTTGTTTGTGTGACAAATGCCAATGACTTATCATGCCCAAAGTCAAGCTTAGCCACATCTTCAACATCTTCAACCAAATGAATGCGTCCACCAAAACTGGTATCAAAACGCCCCATTGTCCCTTCCACCTCAGGGTGTCCTGCATGCCCAATAAGAATGGCGTCCATGCCCCCTTTGGCAAATTTACCCACCTCAATATGCACTTTGGTAACCAAAGGGCAAGTCGCATCAAATACCGTCAAATCACGGCGTTTGGCTTCATCTTCAACCGCCTTTGAAACCCCATGTGCCGAAAAAATGACAATCGCCCCATCAGGTACTTCATCAAGCTCTTCAACAAACACCGCACCTCGGCGTGCCAAATCCTCAACTACAAATTTATTATGAACAACTTCATGACGGACATAAATGGGCGGATTAAAACGGCGTAACGCTTCATTGACAATCGCAATCGCTCTGTCCACACCTGCACAAAATCCACGAGGATTGGCTAATAATATTTTCATCGTGTTACTCGGTATTTCCCAAAATATCCGCCCATTTTAGCAAATTTTAGCCAATAAACCTAGCCGTTACCCCAAATACATTCGCTGATAAGCTGCCCATCAAAGCGATTATTTTATCCCAAAAATATGCTAAAATAGGGTAATTTATCACTTACAAGGTCATATCATGGCAGGCACGCTTTTTATCATCACTGCTGCATCAGGCACAGGCAAAACCTCACTGGTCAAAGAACTGCTCAGCTGCACAGACAACCTAAGCGTCAGTATCTCGCATACCACACGCCGTCCCCGTTTGGGCGAAATTAACGGTACACACTATCATTTTATTGACACCGCAAGCTTTCAGTCATTAATTCAAGCATCTGAATTTTTAGAATATGCCCAAGTGTTTGACCATTATTATGGCACATCAAAACAAGCCGTCATAGATTTATTAGCCCAAGGGATTGATGTCATCTTGGAAATTGATTGGCAAGGTGCATTACAGGTCAAAGCACAATTTGACCAAGCGGTGATGATTTTTATTCTACCGCCAACCCGCCAAGCGTTGGCAGAGCGTCTGTCAAACCGTGGTCAAGACAGCCAAGAGGTCATCAAAAAACGCTTGGCAGGCTCACTGGATGAAATACGCCAATACGATCAATTTGATTATGTGGTGATTAATGATCACTTTGAGATGGCGTTAGATGATTTACAAACAATTATTAAGAGCCACCGCCTGACGCTACAGGCACAGCAGGCTCGCCATGCTGCTTTAATTGCTGCATTATTTGATGATACGCCAACCTATCCATAAATTGATAAAAATCATCAAAAGACACTTAAAAAACCCAAAAAAACTTGATATAATACAAAATTCACCATTTAGTTTAAGAGAATATCCATGGCACGAGTAACCATCGAAGACTGTCTAGAAAATGTCGATAATCGTTTTGAGTTGATTTTGGTGGCAAGCAAGCGCGCCCGCCAACTTGCCAATGGTAAAGTTGAGCCAACGGTCGCCGTTGATAACGACAAGCCAACCGTACTTGCATTGCGTGAAATCTCAGCAGGTCATGTCAGCCGTGCGATCTTAGATGAGCCTGATGAGGACTTATTCCCAAAGTCAAATCAATCCTACGAAATCACACCTGAGCAGCTGGGCAATACCCTATAATCTGCTTAAGTTCCCAAAGCCATGAGCCATATTTGTTCATGGCTTTTTTAGTTTATATTGATTTGTCATCTGATTTTATTTTAGGGATATCATATCCGCCATATTCACTCATAACAATATTATTTATTCATATTTATTCATAAAAATCTTAAAATTAATCAATTCAATGGTAAAGATATTGACAACACCCCTACAAAGTGCTTTATTATAGAGCTGAAATTAAGGGATCAAAACCCAAATAAGCCAAGTTATTTTTTTAGCCATTAATCAAAGTTAATTTGTACGAGCCATCTATGCCAGACAGCCATGACCTTACAATACCGACCAATCTTAGCCACCCGCTTGTGGATGAAGCTCGTGACAGCCTGATGCGTGCCGTCGCCTATCTAAAGCCTGATGAGCGTGCCGATGTTTTGCGTGCCTGCCATTTTGGGGATGTCGCCCACATCAAAGACAAACGAAAATCTGGCGAACCTTATATCACACACCCCATCGCTGTGGCGGAGATTTTGGCAGGCTTTCGCTTAGATCGTGATACCATCGTTGCCGCCATTTTACATGACACCATCGAAGATACCGAGGTGACCGATGAGATGGTCTCACAAGAATTTGGTCAAATGGTCGCTCAACTTGTTGATGGCGTGACTAAGCTTAAATCCTCAGGCATGAGCAAACAACAAAGCCAAGCCGCCACTTTTCATAAAATCTTGACAGCCACCTTATCCGACCCACGGGTTTTGATTATCAAGCTATCCGACCGCTTGCACAATATGTCCACGCTCGATGCTGTCAGCGAAGAAAAACAAAAACGCACTGCCAAAGAAACACTGGATTTTTATATTCCTTTTGCACGGCTGATGGGACTTAACAGCATTGCAGATTATATTGAGCTATTATGCTATCGCAATTTAAACCCCGATATGTATAACAAATTTACGGATAAATTATTACAACATGGATTGGGGCGTAATTTTCAAAAAACCGAGATCAGTACTTATCTACAAAGTCTGCTGTCGCATCTAAATTTGGACGGCCATGTACAAGTCCTTGATAACCGTACTGCAATGTATCGGCAGTTTTTTAAAAATCGTGGTCAAATCAGCCAATTAATTCGCCAATATGATTTTGAGGTTATCTTAAAAGATATTGAATCTTGCGACACACTGGCCACTTATTTGATTCAAAAATACCAAATTGGCAATCACCAAATTCATGACAACATTCGCAAACCCTTGGCAGGTGGCAATCAGTCTTTAACCTTATTTTATGACCGTGATTATAATCACATTAAAATCACATTGATGACACGCCGTATGCAAGAGGCTTCTCGGCTGGGTATCATCAGTAATGACCGAGCTGGCGTCAGTCAGTCAGTCATCCAAGCCAGCCTTCGGAATATGCAAGATTTGGCAGATGCTGGTAAAGCAGAGGGTGATGATGCCCATATCGCCATCATTGAGGAGCTGATTAGCTATCTGCACGAGCGAAAAATTGTCTGTTACAGTCCAAAGGGTCGTGCCTATGAGCTACCTCGTGGCTCAACAGCGTTGGATTTTGCCTATGCGGTCGGACCTGCCATCGGAAACATTGCTACGGGTGCTGATATTAATCATAAGCATGGTAAGCTTGGGTTGGTGCTGGCTGATGGTGATATTGTGAGCATTGATACGGATAAAAATGCCACACCACGCGCCGAATGGCTCGGCTTTGTCGCTACCAACAAAGCCCGCACAGAAATTTTAAAATTTCTAAAGCGTCTGCCTGAAGACCAAAAGATTCATTATGGCAAGCAAGCACTAGACCGTGCCTTAAGCACTTATGGTAAAAGTATCACTGATTTAACGGATGATGATTGGACTGATATTCTAAAATGGCGCGGTATTAATACGCCTGATGAGCTATTTATGCAATTATCAACAGGCGTGCTATTACCACAGCTTGTGGTTTCTCGTTTATTTAGTGAAGAGATTGATACGGCCGATGACCATGAAATTACTCGCTCTAAGCATCTGTTGGCAGGCATCAAGGGCGTGGAGGTGGATTTTGCACGCTGCTGCAATCCGATTTATGGCGATACCATTGTTGGGCATTTATCTCGCCAAGGTTTGGTTGTGCATCGTCATAAGTGCTATTCTTTACAAGCAATACGCACCGATACGCCTTACCAAATCATTCACCTAGATTGGAAGTCTGACCAGTCTTTACAAAATCAACCTGATGCACTGCGATTCCCTGCCATGCTGCGTATTTATGCCAGTTTAAATGAAGAGCAAATCAGCCAAGTCATTTATGAAATGCGTGCACTAAATATCGGTGTTGAGCAAACACACATCAAAACAGATGCCAAGTCAGACCAAGGCAGTAAAGTCGGCACAACAACGCTGCACATTGTGGTACGCTCACGCTCTCATTTGGCAGAGGGAATCGAAAAATTACGCACATTGCTTGGCTATCCAAATATCATGCGACTGTATCAGTGATGATTGTGCCACCTAAAACGCTTGAATTTTGATGGCAAAATGGTCTATTATAATAGACATAATATATAATAGACATAATAATAGTCACTTCAGTCAAAATAAGGATATCTTATGTGCTGTAAAATCGACCTTAATAGCCAAAAAGACGCTGCACATTTTCTTGGTAAAGTTGAACCGACCCTATTACCAAAAACGGCGGACAATGTCGCACCCTCGAACACCGTCTATACTGGCGAAGCGATGAGCCTATTTGATAAACTTGTTGCCTATTTTCGCACCAAACACATCTAATTTGTATTTATTTTGGGATTTTTAAATATCATGAGTAAACAAATCATTCATACAGACGACGCACCTGCCGCTGTTGGTACCTATTCTCAAGCGGTCAAGGTTGGCGATACCGTCTATATCTCTGGACAATTGGGTCTTGACCCAAAAACCATGACACTCAAAGAAGGCTTTAAAGCACAAGCCGAGCAGGCGATGGATAATTTACAAGCCATTGCCAAGGCGGCAGGGGGCAGCTTGTCTGATGCGGTCAAATTCAATGTCTCTTTGACTGATTTGTCGGATTTTGCGACGCTCAATGAAGTGTTTAATGCTCGCTTGAGTGAACCTTATCCTGCTCGTGCTGCTGTTCAGGTTGCTGCACTGCCTAAAGGTGGCGTGGTTGAGATTGAAGCTATCTTACATTTGTCATAAGCGGTATGTTAGTCTTTGGTCAACAAGCCTTTGGACATCCAAGGGCTTTGTGTTTTAGCACCCAAAAGCACCGCCCCATCTGAAATAAGCACCAAATTTTATGTTCAGTATTGCTTCGTTATTCATTCATAATTAATTTACTTAAAAAATGAATTAAATTGTTTAAAAATTCATTGATATTATATAAGGTCATCTATGTCTAAAACGCCACAATCTGCCATCATTCCCGACCATTGCCGTGCTGGCATCTTTATGGAGGGTGATTTTATCACCAACAATAAAGCAGCCATCGCAGACGCCTGCCGCCAAGCTTTGCACGCTTTAAGTGAGCTACAAGCCAAATTTACTGGCGAATCTTTAGGTCTGACCATTGGCTTTGGTGCAGAGGCTTGGCAACGCTTTGGCTACACCAAAGAAGGCGGTCAAATCAAACCATTTCGCCCATTGGGTAATGGTCTGGCACCTGCCACACAGCACGATGTAATGTTTCATATTCAGTCAATGCGTCATGATATCAATTTTAGCCTAGCAAAAGAATTGGTAGCGATATTTAAGGATATCGTCCAAATTCAATCAGAAACACATGGCTTTCGCTGGGTAGAAAATCGTGGCTTAGAAGGCTTTGTAGATGGCACTGAAAACCCCCAAGATGATGCCGTAAGTGGCGTGGCTGCCATCGCTGATGGTGATGATGCTGGCGGCAGCTATGTGCTTTTACAAAAATACCGCCACGACTTGAATAAATGGGATAAGTTGCCTGTGTGCGACCAAGAAAATTCTATTGGCCGCTCAAAAGTTGATAATATTGAATTTGATAAAGCCAAACGCTTATCAGATTCTCATTTGGGCCGCACCAATCTTAAGGAAGATGGTAAGACTTTGGAGGTGGTACGCAGAAGTCTGCCTTTTGGTACAGTGACTGGCGAGCATGGCTTAATGTATATCGCTTATGCAGCACGGCTATGGAATATTGAAGCTCAGCTACTTAGTATGTTTGGTGAGACCGATGGCAAGATTGATTTGCTGCTTAAGCATGTCAGTACGGCGGTTTCGGGTGCTTATTATTACGCACCTTCGGTTGAACGCTTAGAAAATCTATAACTTGCCAATCATGACGACAAGTCCACAGCAAACGCCAAAATTAGTTGCTCAAGTGGCACTGGCAGTACCTGTGGCTGATTTTTTTGATTATTTATGCCCCAGTCATCTGCCCTTGCCCAAAATCGGTGCCAGAGTACTGGTTTATTTTGGGGCTAGGCGGCTGATTGGTGTTGTCATTGGACTGATTGACGCATCCGACAGTCTTATCACGCCTCATAAGCTTAAACCCATCAAACAATTGATTGATGATGATGCTATCATTGATGATGAATTGCTCAAACTGGCGAGCTGGCTGTCTTCTTATTATCATCACCCCTTGGGCGATGTCTATTGTGTGATGCTGCCGACACTCATCAACCAAGGCAAGCCCATACACGCCAAGCAGCGATATTACAAAGCCATCTGTAATGATACCGCCATCGATAAGTTGCCAAAAACCGCTAAAAAACAGCGACAAATTTTAACACATCTGATGGCATATCCAGCAGGTCTTGAGACTGACAAACTTCGCCAAATCGGTGCAACACGCTCTGCACTTGATGGTCTTATAAATAAAGGTCTTATCATCACTGATGAGCATATACCGCCTAACAAACAGCCGTCACCAGTACAACTTAAAGAACCTAAGCTTGATGCCAATGACGAACAACAGATTGCCTTGGATGCCATTAAGACTGCCAGTGATTTGGGGCAGTATCAAGGGTTTTTGTTGGATGGCGTGACAGGTTCGGGTAAAACGGAAGTCTATCTACAAGCCATGCACCATGTGCTAGACCAAGGCAAACAGGTGCTGATACTCGTGCCTGAAATTGGGCTAACGCCCCAAACCAAGGGCAGATTTGCCTCACGGTTTTCTGCCAATATCTGTGTATTGCACTCCAAGATGAATGACACCGAACGCCTTCAAGGTTGGCAGGCGTGTCGTTTGGGTCACGCACAAATCATCATCGGTACACGCTCAAGTGTTTTATATCCTTTTGCAAATCTTGGCATGATCATCATTGATGAAGCGCACGATGCGTCATATAAGCAACAAGATCATCTTCGCTATCATGCCTGCGATGTGGCGATGATGCGTGCTTTATTTGCCAAGATTCCAATCATTTTAGGAACTGCCACGCCAAGTCTTGAGCAGCTCAAACTCATCCAAGATGGAAAACTAACACCGCTCACCCTAAAAAATCGTGCAGGCGACGCTCAGGCGGTCCGTATGCATTTGGTGGATATGCGATTGGGTCGCTATCATGCTCAGCATCTCAATGGAACAATCAGCGATACCGCTTTTGCACCTAAGACAATTCAGGCAATGCGTCATTGCTTAGCCAAAGGTGAACAGGTACTTGTTTTCTTAAATCGTCGAGGTTATGCGCCGATTTTAATTTGCCGAAGTTGTGGTCATCAAGCCAACTGCCCCAATTGCGATGCACATTTGACCGTTCACAAAAAAAGCGTACAGCCCATGCATGGTGAACTACGCTGCCATCACTGTGGCTATCGTACGGTCATACCAATGGCCTGCCCTGAATGCCTCAGCCCTAATATGGACAGTTTTGGTGCAGGCACGACCCGCCTAGTCGAGCAACTACACGCATTATTTGCCAATCCACAAGTCAGCCGCACAACTTATCCGATTTATCAGATCGATAAAGATACCATGCAAAAAAAAGATGCATGGGTGCAGATGACTAAAAATATCAATACTAACAGACCTGCCATTTTGGTGGGGACACAAATGATTGCTAAAGGTCATCATTTTGAAAATGTTACGCTTGTGGTCATTGCCAATGCTGATTTGGGATTTTTATCGGCTGATTTTCGCTCACCTGAGCATACCGCACAGCGTATCATACAGGTAGCAGGTCGAGCAGGTCGTGCCAAAAAGCCAGGCAAAGTATTGATCCAAACCTTACAGCCTGATAACGCCCTGCTCACTCAGCTTGTGCGTCAAGGTTATCACGCCTTTGCCCACGAGCTATTACACGAACGATCACAGCTGGGATTACCACCTTTTAGCCATGCCGTACTCATTCGTGCCGAAAGTTTGCACCATCAGCAAGCAAAAGATGCCATCATTGCTGCCAAAGGATTGATACCAGCCAATCATCCTTTTGCCATCAATGCACCCATCGACGCACCCATGACCAAAAAAAATAATCGCTATCAGGTGCATATGCTCATCTTGGCAAAAACTCGCCCACCATTGCATGAATTTTTGCGGACATGGTGGCCATCAGTGCAGTCACTACCAATAACAAAGGCGGTACGCATGAGTATCGACATTGACCCAATGGGCTGGTGATTGGTCAAACAGCGGCACAATCAAACGACCCAAGCCAAGCAAACAATCGCCAATAAATGCAAAGGATAAAAAAGATAGAAAAAATATCGGCCACCCAGCCTGCGCCCCTGCTGACCTGTATGATAATAAATCAGCGGTAACGCAAAAAACATACCCACATTCATCCACCCAAGACCGACCGTCAACGCCCACCCATAAATCAGATAATGTGCCAAAGGGACGCTTAGGACATAAGCGGTAAGTTGTAAGATTTTGTCATGTTTAAAAATCTCAAATACCATCACCCACATCACCATCGCCGCCCCATACTCCCCAATCTCTGCAATCATCGCCATCGCCAGCACACCAATCACCCTAAGCGTCGTAGGTACGCTCATATGCCAGATCATTAATGCCGCCAAGCTGGCAGCTAAGCTAAACAGTACATTACCCCAAAGCACTTGTGTCAATGAATCGACACTACCAATGGTATATTGAAACGCCATAAAAATCGGCTGCGAGAGAACAGCAAAAGCCAAAAGACGCCCCAAGTACGCCCATTGATTGTGTGTATGATACAGCCCCATCACCAAAAAATACGCCATCATCGGTGCAACCAAACGCCCCACCGTGTGCATTATCTCAGCGGTCATGCTGTAAGTTGCCACAAACACCCAACCGATATGGTCAATGAGCATGGCAATCAGCGTGATGAGTTTTAGGTGAAAAGTTGTCAGCTGCAGCTGATTGGTAACAGTATCATCTGCCATATTCGGTTCACTGTTCACTGATTTGATTTTGGTCATACAAGGTTAATGATTAGCCAATACACCGTTTGGGGGTTTGTTTTTTTGATAAAGAGGTTTGGCATCGCCATACCAATCCATGTTGGGTAGGCGTACTATATATTGTCAAAGTTCGCCCTTTTAGATAGCTAAGTGGATAAGATGCCTTTAAAACGGTCGCAACGACAGCACATTTGGTATTAATACCGTCTGCTTGTGTCACCACTTGGATATCAGCACGATGATGCGTGCTGGTCACAGGTAAATTGACTGGGCATTGACCTGTATTCGCCATAATTACATCCACACGCTTAACCACCGCATTGGCTTCGCTATAGACATCGAACAAAAGCTTTTGCTCAGCTTGTTTGATATACATCGGTACAAACTGCCCAACGATGATTGATAAAATCATCCAAAACATCGCAAATGCCACCGACAAACCAAGCAAGCTTACGCCACCTTCACGCCTAAGATGCTGTTTTTGTGCAGCTTCATCTCGAGGGTATAGCTCTAGAGCATCTGCAATCTCTCGGCGAGCCGTGCGATAATAATACGCATCCGCCCAGCGTGCCACCATGCTCGACCAAAACAACCAAACCCCCAAGCCAATCAAAATACGCACAGACCACTGTATGCCATCTGCCAAAAATCCAATCAATGTATATTCTGCCACTGCCAAGATGATGACAATATTAACCTTAATAAATGACCAGCCTGCCACACAATACACCACGCAATCTAAGTAACGCTTACGATACAGCAGCCAGCCAAATGTCATAAAAAATGCCGCCCAATGCCATTTTGCGTGTAACCGACCCACTCGATCAAACTCAGCAAATCGTCTCAAATAGTACGCTTGGGAGCGATGACCAATAAACCATTGATCCAATCGGGTGCGTTCATCATCACTAAGATGACTTTGATAAAATGGTGGTGGCGTTGTATCTTCTAAAAAAGGTAGGCGAAACATGGCAACTCTTTGGCTAAATGCGATGAACAGCGATTAAAAAACAAGCTGTTAGCTTGTGGTTGGGTCAGTTATTCTTTATAATGACCGTTTTTAATATTAGCTATTGTACGCCCTTTTATGACAAATTCAACACCCCAAGATGCCCAAAATGTCTTGGCAGACGCTCAATCTTTACAAGCCATTGACAAAGACGAAATCAGCACCCGCCTCACCAAATTGGCACAAACACCCGAGCAGTTTCGTAAAATTAATACTTTTATGAAGCGTCGTTCACACATGAGCCAATATCATGAACACGCCTTGTTAGACGCTCATTTTCGGTATCTTTATGTCAATCCAACCGATGAGCTTGGCAAGCTTGGCGATGTCTCAGCAATTAGAGATTTACGAGTTTTATTTACAGATACGCCCAATGGCAGTGATGCGTCTTTGGTGCTTGAAATTGGCTTTGGCATGGGCGATAGCTTGTTTGAGATGGCAAAAAACTCGCCCACAACCAATTTTGTTGGCGTTGAAGTTCATGAACCTGGTATTGGGCGTTTGGTGGCGTTGGCAGATGAAGCAAAACTTCACAACCTAAAAATCATCAATGGTGATGCTGTGGCGTTACTTGATAATCTACCCCCACAACATTTGGACACCGTTCAGTTGTATTTTCCTGACCCTTGGCAAAAAAAACGACATTATAAACGCCGCTTTGTGACGCATGACCGCATGGCAAAAGTCGCTCGTGTGCTAAAATCTGGGGGTAAGTTTCATGCGGCAACCGACTGGGAGCATTATGCGTTTTGGATGCTTGAGGTACTAGATGGTATGCCTGAATTTATCAACAGTTGTGAAAAGGGTAACTTTACGCCACGCCCTGATTTTCGCCCTTTGACCAAATTTGAAAAGCGTGGCATCACTCATGGTCATGGCGTTTGGGATTTGATTTATCTAAAAGCCTAAAAAGTGGGGCAATCAAACGATATCAATCAAGCGGCTAAGTTTTGGCTATTTTATGCTGATGGCCGTGGCGGTATTGGGGTGCGTTATTCCATGTGTTTTATTCAATCGCATTTTATTCAATCACATGAGTATCCTTGATCATCTCGCCACGCAAGCAAAGCTGCCACATCGTTGGTAATGCCTGCCTTTAGGGCATCAACACCATTATAATGCCGTTCACCATGCAAAAAATGCGTAAACACCACCCAAAGCGTCACGCCATATAATTCACCGTTAAAATCAGGTAAATGCACCTCAAGTCGCCACTGTTTACCGCCCACACTGGGGCGTAATCCAATGCTAACGGCACCAAATAAACTGTCCTGTTTTAGACCCATCACACCGCCTTGACCCAGCGATGCCCAATCCAAACGCACGCCATTTTGATAGGCGATGACATCGGCAGCAAAAATGCCATGCAGTGCAGGCTTTAGACGCCCCAAAGACACATTTGCTGTTGGGAAATCCAATGTTCGCCCAATCTTATCGCCATGCTCGACCACGCCAGTTATGCCATAAGAGCGACCCAACATAGATTTGGCAGCGTTTAAATCACCGACCGCCAAAGCTTGACGCACCAAAGATGAGCTGATGCGTACGCCATTTTGGGTGATGCTGGGCAAATTATCTACGCTAAATCCTGCAGCTTGTAAAAATGCTTTGTCGCCAATACGATCTTGACCAAAACGAAAATCATCACCAAGCACAAGATGGCTCACATTCAAGCTGCGTAAAAGATCGACAAACGCCGCCGCTGATAATGAACGAAACGCATCATCAAAACTTGCCACAATCAGATATTGAACGCCCAATCGCATAATTTGCTCTGCTTTTTCGGTCAAATTGGTCAATCGAGCTGGTGGATTATCAGGCGAAAAATATTCTCTAGGCTGTGGCTCAAATACCATCACCGCAGGTAACAAACCCATCGCTTTGGCATCATCAGCCAGTGCTGATAATAACGCTTGATGACCCAAATGAACGCCGTCATAATTACCGATGGTCAAGGCAAGTGGTGGCAGTGTCGGTAAATGATGACTGTCTAAAAAAATGAGTTGCATGAAAAATATATCGCCTATTGCTTGCTTGCCATCGCATCAATGACTGGCACAGCCAATTTTTCTGCTGCAAGCTCATTTGCTGTCTTTGCTTCAGGTGGCAGACCTTTTAATAAAGCCAAGTTTTTGACATCTTGACGCTGACGAACAGCTAAGCTGACAGGCACCATGCGAGCAAACTCAAATAGCTGTAGCCACATCTCCTCACCGCCCTCTAGACTTTCTTCGTCATCCAAGCGAATGGCGGCAATCTCCATCAAAGTACCAATCAGCTCGTTTTCATCTGCACTCAATGTCACGCCCGCCACACCAATACCAGTGATATAACCGCCCGCCCAGTCTTTGAGTGCCAAAACACGCTCATACAACTCATGCTCATCATCAGGTACTAAGGGTTCATAGCCATATGCGTCATCTTTATCTTTGAGTGCAAAGCTGACATCTTCGGCATAGTCAGTCAATAGCTCAAGTGCCGATTCACTAGGTATCCCAAAGCTCATTTCTTCTAATAAGCGTACCCAACCATCGGTATCGGGTGCATGACACACCGTCATGATACCAGTCATGATGCCGTGCAACTCGCTGATCGATATGTCTGTCCAGTCGCCAAATGCTGACGCCCAATCATCCCAACCTGATAAATAATCTGTTGCCATAGTTTGCCTTTATTCGTGTGTTTTTGACATCAGTTAACCCTTAAGGCTCATCAAACCTTTGTCAAAAATTGTTAAAATTTACCTTTAAATAATCGCTCAAAAAAACAGAGTATTATAGCACAGACATGCCAGTTTATGCGCTTGTTTTGATTAAACCATGATGTTATCTGAAAATTTTTTAATATCACAATGACCAACTTTTATGTAATTTTTACAAAAAATTTGACAACACAATCCAAAGCCATGCTAAGATAAGCTCAGCTAAATTTTGTTTGATCAACTTAGGATATCTTATGTTAGCTCAATTACAAGCCTTAGAGCAGACGATCATCGCCATGAAAAAGCAATATGCGGTTACCGCAACCGAACTTGCCAATCTCAAACAACGCATCGCCAATGACGATAGTGCCAAACAAATCGAAACGCTACAAGCCAAGCTTAATCAGGCATTGGTTGATATTGATCATCATAATGACCGTGTGGATGACCTGCAACAAACCCAAAATGCCCTAGAACAGCAAGTTGATGAGCTTTATCAAGCCAATCAAGCGTTAATCACCCAAAATCAAGATTTAAAAGACAAAAACGCCTTAGCCATCTCACGCGCTGAGGTGATTCGTGATTGGCTGTCAAAAATTGATCGCTCCAACTAGATGTGGTCATTCAACAGTTTTGTTAAGGAATCATTATGAGTCAAGACACCCAAAATTCACCATCATCCGCCATCATCGCCAAAGAAGAATTTCGCCCAATTGATATCAGTATCGCAGGCACACCGCATCGGATTGTCTGCCCAGTCGACGAAATTAAAAACCTAGAACATGGGGCTGAATACATCAACCACAAAATCCGTGATCTACGCCGTGAAATCAAACACAAAACACCGACCAATGAAGAATTTTTGGTGCTGGTTTGTTTGGAGCTGTATGATGAAGTACAAGCCCTAAAAACTCAAATCGCCAAGGCCGATGACGAAAAAGCCAAAGTCGCTGCCATGATAGATAAAATCAATCAACAAGCACGCTCTATGCTTTGAGTCAAACGCATCAAAAACGGTAGCATAAAAACTACCGTTTTTTATGCTACCTTAAAAGCTATCAATCGTTAATCATTGGTAGATTTTCTTTTGGATGAGTATCGGCATAAGATTTGAGATGTTCAGTATTACAAAAAAACCGTTCATTAGGCTGCTTTTCGTTCAATAAAATACCACGATAGGTTGCCAACGCATGCCCACAGTAGTGGCAATGCCGCAAGCTTGTATCATCGCCTTCTTTGGGGAAGAACGCTTTGGGCGGCTTAGGATACATGAATTTCAAAAACAGCCACATGACCACACTGATGATGATAATATTTAAAATAAAAGCAAACATAAATTCTCAATTCATCGCAAATTTTTAGAAACCTAAGATTACTATACCACAAAGTTTGGGGGTTTATGCTATACTATTTGCAGGTTTGTCAACGATTTTGATAAGCTAGAATGTTTGGCGTATTTGCCACTTTTACAAAATTTGTTTATGAAATTTGCGACGACAGTGAGGTCATTGCATTTTTTATGACATCAATTTAAACGCACTTGGTATGATGCCCAATGCTCACAAATTTCAAGGATATTACAAATGTCAAAAGCCAAAACCGATGCTACCAATAGCACACAAACCAGTTTTCATACCGCAGATACCACAACAGATCAAATGACTTTTGCGATCATTCAGACCAATTTTTGGGTGGGGGATATCGCAGGTAATGTCAAAAAAATGCACGCTTTGACCCTAGACGCCAAAGCTCGTGGTGCAGATATCGTTATCTTTCCTGAGCTTGCTTTGGTGGGTTATCCGCCTGAAGATTTGCTATTACGCCCAACATTGGGTGAGCGGGTGCGTGAAGCGATGGCAAAACTTGCCGAAATCGAAGGCATCGTCGTGATTTTGGGTTATCCGCACATTGATCATCATGGTACATTCAATTCGGCCGCAATCTTACAAGATGGCAGCCAAAAAGGCTTTTATCATAAGCAATGCCTACCAAACTACGGCATCTTTGATGAACAGCGATATTTCCAAAAAGGTCGTAATCAAGTCTTGTTTGATTATAAAGGCGTAACGATTGGTCTTTTGATTTGTGAGGACATTTGGCATGATGAACCCATTCAGGCACTGAAACAAGCAGGGGCTGATTTGGTCATCGTCATCAATGCGTCACCTTTTGAAATCGGTAAGCAAACCGCTCGCAAATCACTGCTAACCCAACACTCCTCCACCCATCATCTGCCCATCATTTATGTCAATACCGTTGGCGCCCAAGATGACATTGTCTTTGATGGTGGCTCTTTAATCACACAATCAGATGGTCGTGTGGCACACGAAGGCGTTAGATTCTTAAATCAGCTTTTGATGGCACGGTTTGACATCCAAAACAAAACCTTTGATACACAAGCTAAAGCACCTTTGGTACTGTCTGAAGAGTCTGAGATGTATCAAGCTTTGGTCGTGGGCCTAAGAGATTATGTCAATCGCTCAGGCTTTAAGGGGGTGATTGTTGGTCTATCAGGCGGTATTGACAGTGCACTCACCCTTTGTATTGCGGTTGATGCGTTGGGTTCTGATCGGGTGTATGCCGTGATGATGCCGTATGAATATACCGCTCAAATCAGCCTAGAAGATGCCGAAGCCCAAGCAGCACGCTTAAATGTGTCTTATACCGTCTGCCCCATTCATGATGCTGTGGCAGGCTTACGCTCAGCCTTAGCACCACTGCTTGCCAATAGCGAGCCTGATGTTACCGAAGAAAACTTACAAGCGCGCGCTCGTGGCACGATCTTGATGGCATTGTCCAATAAATTTGGGCATATGGTCATCTCAACAGGCAATAAGTCTGAAAATGCCGTTGGCTACTCAACACTTTATGGCGATATGGTGGGCGGATTTGATGTCCTAAAAGATGTGTATAAAACCGATGTCTATCGCTTGGCAAATTATCGCAATCGCTTGGAGGATAATCCTGTTATCCCTGAACGAGTGATCACTCGCCCGCCCAGTGCTGAACTGCGTCCCAACCAAAAAGACCAAGACAGTCTAGGTGATTATGATACGCTTGATAGCATCCTAAAAATGTATATTGATGACGATTTGGGCTATAAGGCAATTGTGGCGGCAGGATTTGAACCAAAAACTGTCGAAAAAATCCTAAGCATGGTGGATCGTGCTGAGTACAAACGCAGACAAGGCGCTATCGGTACCAAAATTACCAAAAAATCGTTTGGTCGTGAACGCCGTTATCCGTTGGTGAATGGCTGGTCAATCAAAGGCTAATTGACACACAAAACGCTTACATCAGTGAGCGTTTTGTGTCATTTATGATGACAAACTACCGATAGTCTCGCTCACCAAAAATCGCTGTTCCCACACGCACCATGGTTGAACCGTGTGCTACCGCCTGTGCCATATCGCCACTCATACCCATGCTAATGGTATCCCAGTTTGGCAAGTCAAAACGCTTTGCCATCGCATCAAATAATTCTTTTGTGCGGGCAAACGCATCTATGGTTTGCTGACTTGGAATGACCATCACGCCACGCAAGTTTAGGTTTTTGTAGTTGATGATTTGTTCTATGAGCGTGGGCAGTTCGGTTGGTTTACAGCCTGATTTACTGCTTTCATCATCAATATTGATTTGTATCAATACATTAAGCGGCTGCATGCCTGCACGCTGCTCATTGAGACGCTGGGCAATGATTTCACGCTCTAAGGTATGCACCCAATCAAAGTGCTTGGCAATATCTCGGGTTTTGTTACGCTGAATGCTACCAATATAATGCCAAATGATGGGTAATTGTGATAATTGACTGATTTTACCGAGTGCTTCTTGCAGATAATTTTCACCAAAATCCTGTTGACCCTGATGAAATAAGGTCTGTATCATCGCAACAGGTTTGGTTTTAGAAACTGCAATCAGTTTGGCAGGACGATGATTTGGATTCATCTGCACAGCTTGATCATTGGCGGTATTAAGTGCCTGCTTAATCAAGCGGTAATTGGTTAGCAACTGATTATCATCAATGGTTATCATAGCGTCCATTACGCACCTTCTTTTAGGGTTTAAAATTGGCTAATTTTTGATTTTGGATTAATAAAAATTAATAAAACCTAGGCGACTGTTACCCAGTCATTTACCATCACAACCAAGCGATTATTCCGATAGCTTGGTCATTGGGCATCACTTAACCGCTTGGACAGCTTCTCATCATTAACATGAGTCATTAAATACCGCCCAACTGGCATTGTAACACAGTTTGAACCACCACTTAACTGCGGTCGCCACTTTATTGTGGCTGCATTGGAGTACGCCATGAATACGCCTGATTTGATAGAGTTATTAAGATTTGCCCATCAAAAAAATGCTTCAGATTTACATTTATCCGCCCAACAGCCCATTATGCTGCGTATTGATGGCAATCTTTTGCCCATGGACATCACGCCCATTGATACAGATAGTATCATGCAGATGCTACGCCTTGTGATGGATGACACAGATTATCGTCAATGGCAACACAATCTTGAACATGATTTTGTACTTTCACTTGATGGCATCGCTCGCTTTCGGGTGAATGTATTTTTTCAGGCACACGGTGCGGCGGCTGTTTTTCGGGTGATAAAAACACACATACCCAGCCTACAACAGTTAAGCTGTGATGAACATGTTTATGATAGTATGCTAAAAATAGCCAAGCTTCAGGCAGGCTTGGTACTCATCACAGGAGCAACAGGCTCGGGCAAATCAACGACACTTGCCAGTTTTATCGACCACATCAACCAACACCAAAAAAAGCACATTATCACCATTGAAGACCCCATTGAATATGAGCATAGCTCCAAGCTTTCGCTGATTAATCAAAGGCAAGTCGGTAAAGATACCCGAAGCTTTCAAAATGCCCTACGCTCAGCATTGCGTGAAGACCCTGATGTGATCTTGGTTGGCGAACTTCGTGATCTTGAGACCATTCGCTTGGCTCTGGCAGCTGCCGAAACTGGGCATTTGGTACTAGCAACCTTGCACACGGTCAATGCCCCAAAGAGTATTGATCGTATCATTGAGGTTTTTGATGCTGGCGAAAAACACATGATTCGCACGATGCTTGCCGACTCACTGAAGGTGGTGATTGCCCAACGGCTATTGCCTGCCCAAGGCGGTGGTCGTGTGGCAGCTTTTGAGATTCTCACGCATACGCCTGCGGTTGCCCATTTGATTCGTGAAAATAAAATTTCTCAGCTGCCTTCTGTCATTCAGACCAGTTTGGCCCAAGGCATGATTGATTTGACGCAATCTTTATCACGCTTAGTTGAGACAGGCAAAATTACGCCAGCCACTGCCAACGACCAAATCAATATGCTGCGATAACCCATAAGCGACCACCCAAATTATGATAATCAATGGCTTAAAATACGCCGCTCAACTGATGAGCTTTTGGCTTTTTTGGCCTTTGGGTGGATTTGGCGGACATTCTACGGATATTGACAGAGTTACACTCAGATTTATTGGGTTTCATCGCTTGATTTTAGGCACTCTGGGCTATCACATACGCCATATAGTATCAGCGAATGCCCTGATAGCTTAAAATTATGCGCTTTGGCAACCTTAAACTGCTCTTCTTCGATAATTGAATTATGAAATTCAACAATTTTACCACACACATCACAGACCAGATGATCGTGATGTTCATCTTGGACAATCTCAAAGACCGATAAATTATTCTCAAAATTATGTCGCTCAACGATGCCTGCTTGCTCAAACTGGGTCAAAACACGATACACCGTTGCCAAACCCACATCTTCGCCCTGCTCTGCTAACGCACGATAGACATCTTCAGCACTCATATGATGATGTTCAGCATTTTCAAGCAGCTCTAAGATTTTGATACGAGGCAAAGTAACCTTTAAGCCAGCTTTACGCAAATCTTTATTTGTAAAAGCCATATATTATCCATCCTAACTTGATGATATTAAATCATATAAATTAATTAATAATGTATCATAAAATCGCCCTGCTTGCACCCCAAAATCATCACCGTACACCAAAAGCTTATGATTTATTTATCCAATCATCAAAACTTATCATCATCATAAAAACCGCCCAAATAGCAAAAGATACTTGCATAATGATAAGCCTTTGGTTTAATATGATCACACTTCATCACCATATGGGAATCATAATGCAAAAGATGACTTACAAAGCTGTCAGCTTAGGTTTGGTGCTTGCTCTGACTGGCTGTGGTGCCTTTCGGGTGCATACCATCGACTTACCTCAAGGCACGCCACTATCTGCCGCCCAAGCTAATCAAATACAAGTGGGCATGAATGCCAACCAAGTGCTATATTTACTTGGCTCGCCTGCCTTGCGTGATACGCTGGCACCAAACCGTTGGGATTATATTTATGACTATACCGCAGGCACTGATGGCAAACGCCAAAAAAAATCCGACATTAAAAACGCATCACAATACTTGAGCATTCATTTTAATAACCAAGGCATCGTTACACGCATTGACGGTCGTGACAGCTTGCCTGATACTCGCCATTAATACTGGTGTGGTCGTATTAACCATACAGCCGTATTAACTATACATAAGCCGCTTATACATCCGCTAAGCGGCTTTATTAAGTTTTTGTTTAATAAAACTAAAAATAACTGGCAGGATGCTAAAAATAATAATACCAAAAATCACATAAGTGAAATTATCTTTAATGGCAGGCTGATTCCCAAAAAAATAACCCAGCAGCACAAATGACATAATCCATAAAAATCCACCAATGATATTATAGCTTAAAAAATAGCGATAATGCATACTACCCGCTCCTGCCACAAATGGTGCAAAGGTACGAGCAAACGGGATAAAGCGTGCAAGAATAATCGTCTTTTTACCATGTGTTGCAAAAAATTTTTGTGTATTAACCAAGTGCTGATGATTGATCCAGCGGGAATTTGTGACAAATACTTTAGGTCCGATATATTTACCAATATGATAATTGAGCGTATCGCCCAACACCGCAGCCAAAGACAGCAGTATGATCAATAAGATCGGATTTATCGCACCTGTCACAGCGGCCAACGCACCTGCAGCAAATAACAGGCTATCTCCAGGTAAAAACGGCATCACCACAAACCCAGTTTCAACAAAAATAATCAAAAATAAGATGCCATAAATCCACATGCCATAATCTTGTAAAAATACTGCCAAATGCTGATCGATGGTCAAAATAAAGTCCATCAGCTGCATAATCATATCCATAATTCCCTACTTTTTATTCAAACTTTTTACTCAAAACAGTACCTATATTATCAAAAAAAATAATCTTTATAAAATTTTGTATTGCTTAAATGTTTGATACACAGACATAGATGAGATATCCAAAAAACCAAAGTCATCACATTGGTCATTTAGACAACATGAATGTTGTTTGATATTATGATAAAATGTTACTCATATAAAATTTCAAATTTCATGTCAATGTAAACGATATAAACAAATGGCTTTATTATGCTAGAGATTCGCCACCTACAGATGATGCACGCCCTAAAACGCCATGGGTCGCTTGCCACTACCGCCGATGAGATGAACCTAACGGCCTCAGCCATCAGCCATCAGCTCAAAGAGCTTGAAAACTATTATGACATTACGATGGTTAATCGGCGTACTCGCCCCATCAGCTTCACGCCAGCAGGCTTGATGGTGCTTGAGTTGGCAGAGAGTATTTTACCACAGGTAGCACGCACCCAATCCGATATTAAACGCCTAGCACATGGTCAAGCAGGTAGGCTGCGTTTGGCGAGCGAATGTCATAGCTGTTTTGATTGGCTGATGCCGATTTTAAACACCTATCGTGGGCAATATGCGGATGTTGAGCTTGACTTTTCAACAGGATTTGACCCTGAGCCGCACCAAATGCTGGTAGATGGTGAGATTGATTTACTCATCACCTCAAGCGATTTGCCCATTGATGGTATCAGCTATTTACCGCTATTTACTTATGAAAGCCGATTGGTGGTTGCACCAACTCACCCTTTGGCAAGCCAAGCAGTCATTGCCCCCCAAGATTTGTGCGACCAAACACTGATTGCCTATCCTGTTGAAGAAAGCCATTTGGACATCATCGCCCAATTTTTGACGCCCAATGGGGTAGCACCTGCCAATATCCGCACAACTGAGCTGACCGCCATGCTCATTCAGCTGGTCGCCTCCGAACATGGCGTTGCCGCTCTGCCTGATTGGGTAATTTTAGAATACGAACGCAAAGGCTGGGTTGTCTCACGCCCCCTAGGCGTCGGCGTACATTGCCAGCTGTATGCCGCTACTCGCAGCTGTGATGCCCAGCTTCATTTTATGCAGGGGTTTTTAAACTTATTAAAAGATATCCAAAAACCCTAAACCGCTTTATTGACATTTGTCAATCACTTGACAAGCTTTTATCCATCACTCACAACCAAAAGCCACAAAAACCCATAAAAAAGCAGTCAGTAAACTGACTGCTTTTTTTGGTGATGATAGACAATTAGAACTCGTAATTTACACCGATGTTATAAGAGCCTTTTTTATCGCCACTGGTATTAATCGCCGCACCAGCTTTAATGGCCAGATTTGGATTAACACGATAGCCAGCACCGATAGCAACCGCAGATTTTGAACCATAGCCACCAAGTGCAGCGGTCGCGTTAAACTTACCAACGCTATAAGGCTGGAATAGGCCACTTAGGGCAGCTTGGGCAGCCATACCGTTTTCAACTTTACTATCTAAAGCCGTGATACGACCATCAAAGGCATTTACCTTAGTATCCAAGGCACTGATACGACCGTCAAAGGTATTGACTTTATCGTTTAAGTTATTCAGTGCTTGCGCATCTGCCTTGCCACCCAATTTTGCTTCGATGGCTTGTTGATTATCATTGATTTTTTTGGCGTGCTGGGCAAGTGTGGTTTTGTTATTTGCAATGTCTGTTTGCACACCTTTAAACTTAGCATCAGCATCGGCTTTGTTGGCGGTGATTAATTTGTCATGCTCTTTATCTTTTTCAATCAAAGCGTTTTGATTTTTGGTGAGCGTTTTAAAGCTTGCATCAGCATCGGCTTTGTTGGCGGTGATTAATGCATCTTGTGCTTTATCTTTTTCAATCAAAGTGTTTTGATTTTTGGTAAGCGTTTTAAAGCTTGCATCAGCATCAGCTTTGTTTTTGACAATACGATCAGTATTGGCAGAACTTACTTTACCAAGGTTTTTGATGTCAGAGACATTCTGATCTTGCTGTTGAGCAAGTTCATAGATATTGTTGATATTATTTTGGATATCGTCTTTGTTTTTAGCAATGTCAGCTTTGTTGGTAGCAACGCCTTTTGTGTTATTTCCTATTGTAGGTGTAGTCCAGCTGAAAAGGGTAGCTAGATTGTTGATCTTTTGATCGTGCAACTGGATATCAGCTTGGTTTTTATCAACGCTTGTTTTTAACTCTGATAATTTTTGCAAATCTGCCTTGCCACCCAATTTTGCTTCGATGGCTTTTTGATTGTCATCGATTTTTTTGGTGTGCTGGGCAAGTGTGATTTTGTTATTGGCAATATCTGTTTGCACACCTTTAAACTTAGCATCAGCATCGGCTTTGTTGGCGGCAATGCCAGCTTTATTTTCTTCAACATTTTTGTTGAGTTCTTTCATTACCTCTACGCCAGCATCTTGAACTTTTGCTAGGTCTTGGATATCAGATTTGTTTTTTCTGATTAATGTATCATGATGGTTGCCAGCTTCTGCTAGGATTTCAATGGCTCTATCATGCTCAACCAATCTTTCTACATTGTCATTATTGGCTTCGTAAAGATCTTCAATAGAATCGTTGTTCTTTTGAATATCAATTTGGTTTTTAAATGCTTTTCCAGTAACGGCAGAAATATCATCTTTATTTTCTTGGATTTGCTCTCCGAAGAATGTTGCACTTTCAAGTTGAGCTTTTGCCAAGGTTTTGATATTAGCTTTGTTATCAGCAATAAGCTTTTGGTGTTCTTCGATAGCTTTTTCGTTATTCCCCACCGTTCTTACGGTAGTCTCGTAAAGAGTTTTTAAACTTTCAATTTTGCCATTACTTGCTTTGATATCAGCTTTGTTTTTTCTGATTAAATCATCATGATGGTTGCCAGCTTCTGCTAGGATTTCAATGGCTCTATCATGCTCAACCAATCTTTCTACATTGTCATTATTGGCTTCGTAAAGATCTTCAATAGAATCGTTGTTCTTTTGAATATCAATTTGGTTTTTAAACGCTTTTCCAGTTACTGCAGAAATATCATCTTTATTTTCTTGGATTTGCTCTCCCAAGAATGTTACACTTTCAAGTTGAGCTTGTGCCAAGGTTTTGATATTAGCTTTGTTTTTGGCAATGCTCTCTTTATTTTCTTTGACAGATTTTTCGTTATTCTCTACCGTTCTCCCCCTATCTTTGAAAAGAGTTCCTAGATTTTCGATCTTTTGGGCGTTGAGTCCAGTATTTCTGTTAAGTTCTAACATAGTTAAATTATTAGCGGACTGGCTAATCACCATATACTTTTGAAACTTTTCCTGATCTAATTTCCCTTGTTTTAGTTTGTCATCATCATCTTCACTTGTTATTAACTTTCCTATCCTTTCTTCTGCATCACTTTGTATCTGTCGTATCGCTTCTGAATATCCAGCCTGAGCCTGTGCATTCGCAGTAGATGCCGCACCCAAGCCAACAATCATGGCACTGGTTACAGCGATTTTTAGGGGGAGAAGTTTCATGGTTTTCATTTGGCACTCTCTTTTGGTGGTTAAGTCATCACATCAGTCATCACGGTGAAACAACTGATGCCTAAAAAAAAGCAGATAAACGATGTCAACGGTGGCAGGCAGACAGCGGACAGATAAAAGACAAAGTTTTATCTATCTACCTATCTATCTACCTATCGCTTTTGCTGGCATAAATGGAAAAATCCCTATCATATCCATTTAGGTTACAGTATAGCAAGGCTTTGTTAAAGTATCAACACCAAATTACATAATGATATCGCTTAAACCGTATTTTTATCCTTATGCCTAATATTATGGCATTTTGGTATATACCAATATCGTTGAGATGATTGATTTGGCTATCTATGAGCAGATACGCCAAGCGTTGTCATATCCCAGCGGGGAATACAGCGAACCGCCAAGTCATCCGACTGCCCAAAGCTGAGCCGACAAAAGCCAGCATAAGCGATCATCGCACCATTATCCGTGCATAGCTCGGTAGGGGCATAATACACCGACGCATCGATTTGGCGGAGCGTCTCGGTCAGGGTATGGCGTAGCGTCTGATTGGCAGAGACGCCCCCTGCGACCACCAGCTGGCGAATGCCTGTCATCTGTAGGGCTTTGGTGCATTTTTTGACCAAAGTATCCACCACCGCATACTCAAAGCTTGCGGCGATGTCTGCTCGTGTGGCGGGGTCGCTTTGGGCGTTTGGCGTGTCTTTGATGAGATTATGAATGGCGGTTTTCATGCCACTGAACGAAAAATCCAGCCCCTTATGTAACATCGGTCTTGGCAGTTCATAGGCGTGTGGGTTGCCGTTTTTGGCTAATTTTTCGATATTTGGACCACCGGGATAGGGCAGTTTGAGCATTTTTGCCGTTTTATCAAAGCATTCGCCCACCGCATCGTCGATAGACTCGCCCAATATCTGATACGCTCCGATGCCATCAGCACGCACCAGCATGGTATGACCGCCCGACACCAGCAGGCACACAAACGGAAAACTTGGGGGGTTATCACTGGCTAATAGCGGTGCTAAC